>Ga0256828_1000016_pt1 | contig 121374 bp, 112 predicted proteins | sample CV88metaG_FD_185993 | JGI IMG/M metagenome (GOLD analysis project Ga0256828, IMG submission 185993) | Hydrothermal vent microbial communities from East Pacific Rise, Pacific Ocean - CV88 | ecosystem: Environmental > Aquatic > Marine > Hydrothermal vents | place: Pacific Ocean: East Pacific...
ACGAAATTTCGGAGTCTCCAAAATCAGTTTTCTGTCATCAAATTTAAAACTATCACCAAAAATAGTCTCAAAAATCTCTAAAGTCTCTTTTGCGATACGACCTTTAGGTAGTGCAACTGTTAGCATATATTGGCCTTTTTCATAATCTTTTTCATTCCCTTAAAAATAAGTTTTTCATCTACTTTTGCGTTTTTAAAGACTTTGGCAAAAAGTTTTGCATCACCACCTGTTAAAATGACAGGAAGATTATGTTGCATAACTTCATTATAAAGTGTTTTGAGGTAACCATAAGAGATAGCATCTCGGGAATTTTTCGGCATTATATCCAATGGAAGGTCAAAATTAAATGAATATGCAAGAGCTGACGAGATATTTTCATAACTTTTTTGCATTGCAACTCTTCCAGGATAGATAAAACCACCTAAATATTTTCCATCTTTGACAACATCAACCGTCAATGCACTCCCTGCATCAATAATAACACCATTGTTGAGAGTTTCACAAGCGACAACACGATCAATACCCATTGTCTCATAGTAATCACTCATATCAATATAATCAGCAAGGTTAATCCAGTTTGAGAGATCTTTAATAATATCATTTACACGATGATTTACGGAGATAAAACAGACATCTTCATCTATTTTAAGAGGGTTAAAAGAGTCTGCACTCTTTTTATATTCATCTTCTTCATCCAAAAAATGGTAAGAGGTATTTCCAATATCACAAAGAAGCATTACTGTATCTTCCAGCCTGCTTCTTTAAAAGCTTTGGCAGCTTTCGAACAAAGCGGTGCATCTATAAAGAGCACCTTGTATTTAAAATTATGATCACAAAAGAGTGTAAGTTTTGCATAGATCTCTTCAAATTTATGCACATCTTTCATTAAAATTCTACTCTTTTGGCTCACAGCAAAAATAGCCCAAAAGTAACCATACATATCTGTCGCTTTGTAGATTTTGATCTTATTTCTAACACCTAAATCTTTTGGTGCAATTTCCTGCATTTTTTTAAAAATTTTTCCCTTTTGCCTCAGGGAATCGACAACCATCTGCATATCTATTTCTGCCACACCTTCTATCTATTTTGTCAAACCAAGCTCTGCAAAGAGTGTCTCAAAATACTCACTAATCTCCAAAAGCTCCTCTTCAAGTGTACCAAATGCTCTATCTTCAAGAGCCCACTCTTCAATACGTTTTACACTGTCACTTTTTTGTGCTTCATCTAACTCTTTACTCTTCATAACAGCATCTTTAATTTTTGCCAAATGCTCTTTATGTTTATGTGAACTCATTACTTTTCCTTTTATTATTTTATATTATTTAGTAGTTATCATATTTTCCGGCTTCTATATCAGCACGGATTGCATCAATTTTCTTTTGCATAATGTTAAGCAAGAGTTTTGCTGCCTCTTTATCATCTGCTTCAGGAACATCCCAATCAGTAATTTTCATATTTGCTTTAAAAAGAAGCTCTACCTCTTTCTCAATTTCAGCTTTACGCATTGCCATCTCTTCTAATACATTTTTACTCATAACAACCATCCTTTATCTGTTTTTTTCTTGACAACGAAGTGTTTCTATATTTTTAATTTTTTCTAAACGTTCAGCTACACTGTTTAACTCTGCCATTGCTTCATCGTACTCTTTTTGAATCTTCTCTTTTTGTGCTTGTACTTTTGCAATTTGATACTCTATCTCTTCCATAGGAACAGCACAGGACTTTGCCAATGCTTCCTCTTTTTCAAGCATCCATTCTGTAATTTTATGAACAAATCCCATATCTTATCCTTAATATCTTATACAAGACAAATTGTACTACTTTTTTATAAACTCTCACTTAACATATAAGCTAAATCGCTAAAAGTTTATACGATATGTTCACCCTTTGGAACTTCGCTTGAGACGACCTTTTTATTTTCAATTTTTAAAATTCTATCACACAGAGGCAACATCGCTTCATCATGAGTAACCATAATAATAGCCACATCCTGATCTATGGCAATTTTTTTTAGCATTTTGACAACATCAACTGAGCGTTTCAGATCTAATGCTGCTGTTGGTTCATCTGCTAAAATAATTTGTGGTTTATTGGCTAAAGCACGTGCAATTGCAGCTCTTTGATTTTGACCTCCTGAGAGTTCTGAAGGCATTGCCTTGGCTTTATCTCCAATGTCAAAATAGTTTAAAAGCTCCATTGCCGTAGTTTCACTCTCCTCTTTTGAAATACCATTGGTTTGAGGAACAAGCGTAATATTATCTATAATATTTAAAAAAGGAATAAGATAGTGTGCCTGAAAAATAAATCCGATCTTTTCACGACGAATCTTCCGTGTCTCACGTGTCAACCATCTGTTTTCATAGACCTTCTCATCACCTAGGTAAATTGTACCGCTTGTCGGCTCTTCAACACAGCCAATCATCATTAAAAGAGTTGTTTTACCAGCCCCACTTGGTGCAATAAGAGCAACAAGTTCACCCTTATCAACTTCAAAAGATGCTCCGTCAATAACCTCAACAAGACTATCCCCTTTTCCAAAATTTTTAACTAAATTTTCTACTCTTATACTCTGTCTGCTCATATCAACCACCTATCGCCTCTGCCGGATCGGCTGCAATTACTTTTTTCACACCGACAATTGAAGCAAGAATAGATGCCAGAACCACCACAATAAAAAGCATTCCCGCATCTGGTATCTCTAAAACAACCCGTTTTGGAAATTTTGTATAGATCAAGTGCGCAAAAATATTCCCTGAAATAAAGGCCAAAACACCCATAAGCAGTGTCTCTTGCACAATCATCTTTATAATCATACTGTTTGGAATCCCTATCAGCTTCATAATAGCTATCTCTTTCATTTTTTCTAATGTCATTGTATAAATAATAAGCGCAATAATAATTGTAGAAACCAAAACCAAGATCACAGTAAACATTCCGATCTGTTTTGAAGCCATTTTAATCAAATTTTTTGTCAATAAAGTCTTCTCTTGTGTTGCAGTAAAGACAGCTTTATGTTTAAAACGACGTATATCTGCTGCGACACAATCGACATCATATCCCGATTTTACACGTGCAACCACAGCATTAATCATATGCGAGTTTGTTGCGACAATACCCCGTGCTCTGTCATTTCGTGTACGGGCATTAGAGTATAAAAACTGTAACTCCTGTGCATCTTTTAAACTTACATAGACTAAAGGATCTCCACCTGATGATACTGTACCGTGTGTAATACCGACAACAGTATAGATATCACGTCCCAAAGGAATTGTATCATGCAGATGAAAACCTGTTTTATCACTCACTACTATCTCATAATGATCACGATCTATTCTTTTTCCCGCTACTAAACGTTTGGAATTGATAGGATCAATATCACCATAAGGATCATATCCAACAGCAAAAACACGTACAGCACCATTTTTAGAGGGAAGTTGTAAATTTTGAAAAGTAAACCCTGCTGATTTGTCTATCCCGCTAATTACTTTAATCGTATCTCTAAGATCTTCATGAATACGGGAGGACTCTGCAAAGGGTCCCAATGTGTTTTCCTGAACGATCCAAAGATCAACATTCATATCATCAAGCAATACCTCAGCATCAACGATCATTCCACGATAAACACCGATCATAATCAGAACAATTCCTAAAAGCATCCCCACACCCATAGCCGTCACAATAAACTTGCCAAAAGTATGTGCTATCTCTTTTTGTGCTAAATTAATCATTAGTGAATGCCTGCACCCTCATAAAGAGGTTTTTTCTTTGCTGATGGCATAATAACACGCATTGAGAGTTCAAGACCGCTAACAGCAGCATAATCTTCATCTGTAGCTATCACTTGAAGAGCAACAAAGTGTGCCTTTGATTCGCGATCGATCCAGACACCCCTTTTTGCTTTATAGTTCACTAAAGCATCCGCAGGAATCTCTACAACATCATGCAGTTTTTTTGTCACAATAGTTACTTCAGCCTGCTCATTTATATAAAAAGGAATAGGCAGCTCTTTAAAAGCAACATCTACTTCACGCTCTTGTGTTACAGGATCACTTTGCGCCACTATACGTTTGACAATTCCTGCAAATTTTTTCTTTGGTTGTGAGCGCAAATGAATTATTGCCTCCTGCCCTACTTTAATGGCACCACTAATACGCTCATCTATATAAGCACGGATCCAGACAGTTTTTGGATCAACAACTTTTAAAATAGCTTCTGTTGGAAGGACACTTTGTGCGACATCTGCTTTACGTTCTATGACATAACCGTCAATCGGTGCGTAAATTTTATTATGCTCACTTTTTACCTCTAAAGCTTTAACATTTTTTTCTGCACGTTTGATCTCTGCTTTAGCAGAACCGATACGTGCTTTTGTCGCAGCTATCTGTGCATCAAGTGCATCAAGATCACTCTTTGCTTTATCATACTCCGATTGTGATGCAAACGATTGTGCTTTAAGTTTTGCATAGCGTCTATAGGTAATTTGAGCCAATCTTTTTTGAGCAAAAAGCGTCTCCATCTCTTTTTGTGATGCTTTTGCTTCCAAACGTGCTTTTTGAACCGTAATTTTGGCTGCTTCAATTATTTGCGGCAGATCAACAGGATCCATAACAACAAGCAAATCTCCTTTTTTTACCCACTTCCCTTCATCGGTAGTAATTGTAAGAATTTTTCCTGCCGTCAAGGCATTAATATTATAGATATCTTTTGCACCGACTGTTCCTATCCCAAAAACAGTTACATCCATATTTGATCGCTTCGGTAGAAGCTTTGTATAGGTGCTTTTTGGAATATAAACTTTATTGTAAAAAATAAAAGCACCGAGAAGAACAATAACCGCCACAACAAGATATTTTATATTTTTCATTGAATTTTTCCTTTTAAATAATCAATTCTATCAATACTCACAGCTCTATTATAATAAGCTTGTAAGAGTCCTAATTTGGCATTAAGAAGTAAGGCATTAGCATCTAAAACTTCTATATAAGTTGCAAGTCCCTCTTTATAGCGAGCATCCAAAACATCTTTTGTACTCTTCGCAGAAGTAAGTTGTGCTTTGCGTGCTGCAATCGTTTTTGAGTAACGCTCAATATCCAAAAGCAGGTTATTTAACTCTTCATGCAATGCAAGTTCACGTGAACGCTTTTGCTCTTTTGCTATCTGTGCACCTATTTCTGCTTTTTGTGCTTCGGCTGAAACACGACCACCACTGTAGAGTGGAATATTCAGTGTTACTCCTGCCAATTTTGCATCATATTCATTGAGTGTATTTATATGGTTGTAAGAGGCAACAAGATCTATTGAACCATAATGTGAAGCTTTCGCTGACTTATGAAGTAAAAGATTTTTTTGGATATTTTTTACATCTATCTGCAAACCATAATTTTTTTGAAAAACATCTTGGTCAATGTTAGATTTATCTTCAAGATCTCTTCGTAAAAAAGCACTCTGCAACGTAACATTATCGGCAATCGGAACATTCATATACAAAGCAAGCGTCTCTTTTGCTTTTTCATAACTTGTCCGTGCTACGGCAAGATTGTCTTTTGCAAGATATACCGCTGATAAAAAACGATTTGCATCTGCTTTTGTCTTTAGACCCTGCTTCACCAAAGCTAAAGATTGTGCATAATATGCCTCTTTTGCTTCAAGATCTTTTTTTCTTACATTGATAGCATCTGATTGAACAACCATCAACTCATAGAGTCCTTTTACTTTATAAACAAGCAGTGCTTTAAACTCTTTAAGCGAGAGTTTTGAAATATCTTTATCAAGGGCTACAGCATCAACTTTTGAAGATGTCTTAGAGAAATCCCAAAGTTTTTGTTTTAAATTAACTCCTGCATTCCATCCACTGTCATCAACTGTATGAAAAGTACCATTTGTCGGAAAAACATACGTCTCTGTAGCATTATACTGTGCATTAACATTAAGCTGAGGAAGATAATCTGCAAAAGCTGATTTATAGGAGGATTCTGACTGTTTAATTTTAAGCTCATATGATTTAACATCAGGATAATTTTGCAAAACTTTGTCAATAGAATCGTGCAATGTTAAAAGATCTGCTTGTAGAGCAGAAGCAAGTAAACAGATCAAAAGAGAGCATTTTTTCATAGGAGTTTCCTAACTGTTCATAAATTTTTCAAATTATACTCTCTCTTTGTTAGGAGAATGTTAATATTTCATAGCTACTTTTTATAACGTCTAAAAAAGAATTGTCCCCGTACATAACGTCCATAAACCAATTCAAAAACAACAGAGATCAGAATAAAAGAGATAAATATAATAACAGCTCGAGGATTGGAACTATACGTATGATAGAGTAGTGTTACAAGTGCTAAAAAAGCAAACAGTGATGAAATAAACAGAGTTATACTATTTGCTTTAATAATCTTACGAAGTTTATATGCGCTTACATTGACAATAAAAAAAATAAGTAAAAAACCGGCACTTCCGATAATAGCAATTTCAGTCAGATCAATACTGTTTGCAAGAAGCAAAGAGAGCAGTGTTGTATAGAGTACACCTTTAAAAGGGACTCCTGATTTCTCTTCATCCATCAAAGCACGTGGTAATTTACCATCTTTTGCAACAATATAACCAAGACGAGCATTTCCATAGATAGTCGCATTAATAGCTGAAAAAGTTGAAAGAAGTGCCGCTGAGGCAACAAGAACAAAACCGGTATGTCCCAAAGCAGGTTCAGCAGCAATAGCCAAAGCATAATCCTTTGCCTTCATCAAAGCATCTTCAGGAACACTCCCAACCGTAATAATTGAGATGAGTACATACAGAGCAATAACAATAATAACAGAAGCATAAAAGGCACGTGGCAGGTTCTTTGTCGGCTCTTTAATATCTTCAGCAGAGTTGGCAATAAGTTCAAACCCTTCATATGCAACAAAAATAATCATCCCTGCTACAACAATAGAAAATGGTGTCCCCCAATGAACCGGTGACATTCGCTGCGGATCAACATAAGAAGCCCCTACAACAATCACAAGGATTAAAAGAGATACTTTTATGACAACAATAACTGTCTCACTTTTTCCTACAAAAGAGGCACTTACAAGATTAATAACTGCCGGTAAAATAATAGAGAGTGTAATAAGTCCATGATGCAACCAAATACTCTTATGTGTAAAAAATGTTTCACCATAAGAGGCAAATGCAGTCGCATAGAGTGAGATAGTAACAAGATAACTCAACCAGAGCATTAAATTAACACTGCCCGAGAGAATATTATCACCAAATGCCTTATCGATGAAAGTGACTGTTCCACCCTCACTTTGATAGGTTACAGAGAGTTTTGCATAGGAGTATGCTGTCAAAATTGCCACTAAACCGGCAATACCAAAAGCAACTGCTGTTGCTCCGTGAGCCAATGATACAGCCTCACCTAAAACAGCAAAAATTCCACCACCGACCATACCGCCGATACCAATAGAGATCGCACCCAAAAGTCCTATACTTCGCATCTATTTTCCAATTTTATATTTTTCATATTCTACTATCTTTTCTATTATATCTCCTATATTTTTCTCTTTTGCAAAACATTGTCTCAAGGTACAGGCTAAATAGTCATCATACTCTTTGGCTTTTGTTACAAGATAGGGATAAGATATTTTAGCAATACATTTTCTATTGTTTTTCAAATTACTTTGAGATGCTTTTAAAACCACAACACCATATTTTTGCATCAAATAGATTTTAGCCAATCCAGGAAGAGAGGTCACTTTTTCTTTTAAAATATTTTGAAATTTTTTCATACTTCTTTGTGCTGTTTTTTCATACGAAAATGAACCTTTAAGTGCCGCTAAATTTACAATATCTTCTAATATTTTTGATTGAACAGATTGATAATATTTATCATCAACTCCAGCAGGAACAGCTAAACCGTCATCACTCAAATACCACAGACCGTTTTTATAAAACTTCTCTTTTGCCTGCATAAAAAGATACTCTGCAAAATGGAGATGTCCCAGATCATAATCTGTCTCATAAGCACTTATAAGCGCTCCTATTAAAAAAGCATAATCCTCCAAAAGAGCCTCTTGTTTGACTCTTTTACCTGCGATCTTTTGATGGTAGAGTTTTCTATCTACAAAAATATTTTCAGTCAGTTTTTTTAAAGAGAACTCTGCTTTTTTTGCAAAATTTTTATTGAGAACAGAAGCTTTAAAGAGCGCCTCGATCATCATGGCATTCCATGCGGTATTTATCTTTTTATCTATAAAAGGATAGACTCTTTTTGCTCGTATCGCTTGTAACTTTTTTTGAAATTGCCTAAAACCTTTTGGTCTTGTAGCCGTAAAAAAGTTGAGATGTTCTTTACCTTCAAAATTGCCATTATCATACATATCCAAAGCAGTTAATATCTCTTTTTTATTGGGGTTATCTGCTAAAGCCGATGCTATCTCTTTGAGCGAAAAAGTGTAATAACCACCCTCTTCTCCATGAAGATCGGCATCACTCGCACTCCAAAAGAGTCCATCTTTTTCAAATCGACGTTCACACATAGAAATCGTTTCAAAAACAATTTTTTTATAGAGAGGTTTTGCAGAAAAAAGATAAGCATCACTATAAAGTTTAATAAGCTCTGCCTGATTGTAGAGCATCTTTTCAAAGTGAGGGATCTCCCATGCCGCATCAACACTGTAACGAAAGAAACCACCATCAACATGGTCGTAAAGACCCCTTAGAGCCATAGTATCAAGCATATTAAGCAGATCTTCACGCAGAGTGCTATCTTGAGAGAGCTTGACTAAATCAAGCATCAAACTCACTCGCACCGCCTCTGGAAACTTCTTCCCCTGACCAAAACCTTCATAAATATCATCATACTTTTTTTGCATATCTTTTACCAAATTGTCTAAAGATATCTTTTGGTATGAAAGCTTTTTTTTGCTTTTACTCCCCTTTTTAATAGCAGCAATACTCTTTTGCAATTTTGCTTTATCTGTATAGATCATATGAAGTTGTGGCAGTAAAGTATCCATTCCCTGAGCATAACTTTGTCTTTGTGAGGGAATAAATGTTGTAATATAGAAAGGCTCTCTTTGTGGTGTCATAAAAACACTCAAAGGCCATCCACCGACACGTCCGCTATATTTTTTATAGATCTTTTGATAGAGTGCATCTATCTGCGGTAACTCTTCACGATCGACCTTTATAGATATAAAATATCTATTTAAAAGTTTTGCTATTTTTTTATTTGTAAAAGAGTCTCTTTCCATAACATGACACCAATGACAAGTAGAGTAACCGATCGAGAGAAATATAGGTTTGTTTTCAGCCTTTGCCAAAGCAAAAGCTTTCTTACCCCAAGGCATCCAATTTACTGGATTATCTGCATGTTGTAAAAGGTATGGAGATGTTGAAAATTGTAGCTCATTTGTGAGTAATTGTTGAGGTAACAGAAAAAATATGAGAAAAAGCGTTACAGATATTATTTTCATTGAATAATTATACTGCAAATAGTTAAATGTGATGCAATTGTGATATGAGAGAATAAAAGATATGTTATAATAATTGATTAAAGTTAAACATAATTTCAAAGGAAAACAACAATGAAAAAAATCATTAGTATGCTTTCATTTGCACTTTTACTCAATGCAAATGACACAATAACTAATGCACTTTCACTTCCTCAGGCGTTAGAGATATTACAATCACAAAACCTTGAAGTGAAAGCGGCGAAACTAGATATTCAAAGCGCAAAAGAACAAGCAGATACCGTGTCGGGGATGAATTGGGGAAAACTCACCTTCACACAAGATATTGCACGTTCTAATGATGCAGGAAATGTCTTTGGTTTTAAACTGACTTCACGTGAAGCAACATTTGGAGACTTTGGTTTTGGCGATCCGATGATGCCTCCACAAACAGATCCGGCATATTTGACAACACCACCAGACACCTTAAATTATCCGGAAGCTAGAAACTTTTTTCAAAGTAAATTGAAGTATGAAGTGCCTCTTTTTACAGGATTTGCAATCAGCAGCTATGAGAATATAATGAATGAGATGACAAAACTCAAAACTTTAGATAAAGAAAAAGTAGTTACTGAAAAGAGATATGAACTCAAAAAAAGTTTTTATGATATGGCTCTACTCAATTCATCTATTAAAAACCTTCAAAAAATTCTCAGTAATATCAATACACTTGAAAAAACTACAGAAACAATGATAGCTGTTGGTTATGCCAAACGTGTCGATCTCCTTGAGGTACAAGCAAAAAAAGGAAATGTAGAACGTCTGCTTACACAGATGAATGCAAATAAAAAGCTGCTCTATCACTACATCAGCTTTTTACTCAATAGAAAAGTCGATGCAATTATTCCACCACAATCAGAAGTTGCAATGCCTCATTTAAGTAATGAAGATGTCTTACAACGAAACCTTGACATCCAAAAAGCAAAAACAGGTTTAGAGATCCGAGAAAATATGGTAAAATCAAGTCAAGCCGCATACTACCCTACTGTAGGTGCATTTGGAGAAGTAGCAACAGCAGATAATACATTTTTAGGTGATGCAAGTGATCATAAAGCTTATACTGTTGGTGCACGATTAACATGGAATCTTTTTAATGGTGGTATCGATCGTTCCAAAATTGAAAAATCCAAAATTGAAAAAATGAAAATGCGTACACAAGTTGAACTTGCAAAAAAAGGTATTGCTTTAAAACTTGCAAAAATCCGCACAGAAATTGAAAGTTCAAATGCACAAATTGCATCACTCAAAAAAGAGTTGGCACTTGCAAATGCAATTTATGAAAACTATGAAGGCAGATATAAAGAAAAACTTGTTTCCATGAGTGATGTTATTATAAAGCAGTCTGCTCAAATTGAAAAAATATTACAACTGCAAGTAGCGCAGAACAAGCGAACTGCAAAGATATTCGCTTTAGAAAAATTAGCAAACGGAGAAAAATAGATGAAAAAAACAGTATTAATTCTAATATTATTAACAGCTTCCCTTATGGCTGATGCACTTACACTCTCGGGAAGTGTCATATCAGACAATCAAAAGATGATCACAAGTCGTTTTATGGGATTTGTAACACGTGTCAATGTCAACGAAGGAGAAAAAGTTCACCGTGGAAAAGTTCTCTATTCAATTGATTCACGTGAAATTGATGCAATGAAACGTCAAGCAGAACTGAATATGCAAATGTATGAAAACAAATATACAAATGTAAAACTCAACCTTAACAGATACAAAAGACTTTTTAAGAAAGATATGGTTTCACAATATGAAGTTGAAAACCTTGAACTTGCTTCAAAAAACCTCAAAGATATGGTAAATATTGCAAGAGCACGTCTCAAAGAAGTCAATAACCAATATAAATATCTTAATGTAAGAGCACCAAACGATGGTGTTGTTGTTGCTAAGAACATTAAAGTCGGAGAGATGGCAATGCCAGGTATGCCTGCTATTGTACTCTCAGATCTCAGTGATCTTAAAATCTCTGCTGAAATTGCAGAGAGTAATATGGGACGTATTTATCATGGAAAAAAAGTAATTGTTGAGATCCCTGCGCTGGGTATAAAAGAGGTTGGAAAAATTACAGCAATTATTCCAAACTCAAATCCAATGACGCATACATTTAAAATTAAAGTCTCTTTTAGAACACTCAATAAATCGGTATATCCTGGTATGTACGCTACTATTACAATTAATTAAGGAGCAGGTATGAATCATCATAAACCTTATGAACCAAAGGATGCAGCGGGTAAACTAGCTCGTGGATTTTTACGAAATCCACTGACATCTGTTTTAGGTATCTTTTTACTTGTAATCGGCTATATCGCTCTTATGGTTATGCCACGTGAAGAGAACCCGCAAATGGTTGTTTCAGGCTCAACTGTTATTGTAGCCCTTCCGGGTGCAAGCGCAAAAGAAGTATCAAAGATCATTGTGAAACCACTTGAGCGAAAACTCAAAGAAGTTAAAGGTGTAGAGCATATCTACGGTATGGCTATGGATAATGTCGGAATTGTCAATGCTGCCTTTTTCATTGGTCAGAAAAAAGAGATGTCTAACCTAAAAATATATGACAAAATTATGCAAAACTCCGATATGTTTCCAAAAGGAGCAATGCAGCCAATTATAAAACCACTTGATATTGATGTTGACATTCCTATTTTATCAGTTGCATTTTATGCAAATGATAAAAATATGACAAAAACAGAACTTTACGATAAAGTAAAAAGTATTCAACACCATATTAATGCTTTACCAAATGTTGCTGTTACTGCTATTAAAGGTGGTCATAAACATCAATTTAATATAGAAGTTGATATTAATAAACTCTCAGGATATAATCTCTCTATGGGGCAGATTATGAAAGCCGTCCAAGCACTCGCTTATAATGTTCCAGCGATTAAGAACAGAACAAAAGAGAACCAAATTGTTATGCTTGGTGTTAAAAATGCTATTGAGAGTGCAAAAGATGTTGGTAATATTATTGTTGCACAATATATGGGTTCACCTATCTATCTGCGCCAAGTTGCGACAGTAAAAGACTCTTACGATATTCAAAATTTTAAATCTGCAGAGATTAGAACAAGAGAGAAAAATGGTCAATTTTCACCGGCACAAGATCAAGTAACACTCACTGTCTCAAAACTTCAGGGAACTAATGCCGTTATTATTGCCGAAGAGGTAAAAAAAGAGTTAGAACACTATAAAAGTTTTCTCGCTAAAAACGGTATTAACTATGTAATTACCAGAAATGACGGAGAGCGTGCAAATGAAGCAGTGAATGAGCTTGTCTTTCACCTTATACTCTCTATTGTCATTATCGCTATCTTATTAATCTTTGTACTTGGTTGGAGAGAGTCACTTATTGTTACTTTTACAGTACCTGCAATTTTAGCAATAACACTCTTTATTGCTTACCTTACAGGACAGACAATTAACCGTATTACACTCTTTGCATTTTTACTCTCCCTTGGTCTTTTGGTTGATGCGGCAATTATTGTTATTGAAAATATACACAGACACTACCACTCAGTTGAATCAGCACATGAGAGTGATGATGAAATTATGATCAAAGCAACAGATGAAATTGGTGCACCAACCAATATTGCTACACTTGCAATTATTATGACAATGGTTCCAATGGCATTTGTTGGTGGGATGATGGGACAGTTTATGAAACCGATCCCTGAAAATGTTCCAGTAGCTCTTGTCGCATCGCTCTTTGTAGCTTATATATTTACCCCTTATCTTGCCGTTAGAATTTTAAAACGTCCGGATCACAGTAAAGGAGAGCATTAATGTTTAAAAAATTTGAAAAACTCGTACTCAAAGGTGTTCAAAGTGCTGCACAAAGAAGATTTATTCTCATCGGTACACTTCTAGCCTTTATACTCTCTGTACTGATGATCGCACCGACAGAAATAGTAAAAGTAAAAATGCTTCCGGGAAAGAACAATGATACTTTTAACATCTATGTAAAATTGCCTACAGGCTCTTCTATAGAAGAGACACACCGAGTAACAGAGTGTGTAAGTTCTTATGTTGTCAAAGAGAAAGAAGTTCTCAACAGTGAAGTCTTTTTAGGTATGGGTTCACCGCTTGATTTTGCAGGGCTCATTAAAGGAAGTCAATTTAAAAATGCTGAAAATGTAGCAGAGATAGTTGTTAACATCACAAAAAAACATGAGAGAGAAGAGCCTTCTTACCTTATGGTACAACGTATGCGCCCAATTATTCAAGGAGCATGTGAAAAGCTCTATCCGGGAACAGATATCTCTTTTGTTGAACCACCTGCCGGTCCACCGACACTTGCTGCTATTGTTATGGAAGTCTATGGAAATAACGCCGCAGGCATACGTAAAGTAGCAAACCGTGTTGAGAATGTCTTTAAACACACAAAAGGGCTTGTTGATATTGATACAATGGAAGATACCATCTATAATATGTTTGAAGTTGTTGTTGACAGTACAAAAATAGCCAAATCTGGACTCAGTGTAAAACAACTTAATAATATTCTCTATTTGGCATTTGAAGGAATGGATATTGCAGTAAAAAATTCTGCAAACTATAACGATCAGATCCCTATATATTTAACACTTTCACCAACATCAAAACACTTTACAAAAAAAGATCTCCAAGCTGTTAAAGCAAAACTTGCATCTTTAAAACTAATGAACAAAATGGGAATGATGGTTCCAATTACAGAAGTTGTTAAAATTATTCCAAAAAAATCAGATCCAATGATTATGGAAAAAGATCTCCATCAGATGACAAATGTTTTAGCTGAAACAGATATGGTTTCACAAGTTTATCCACTTCTCAAAGCAAGACAAACTATACTTGACACTTTTACAGATGATTATAAAGTAGAGAAGACAGGTCTTTTTAACCTTAAACTAACTGATAAAAAAACAGGTGCAGTTTATGACCTTAATTGGGATGGAGAGATGAAAGTAACCATGGATACATTTAGAGACCTTGGAGGTGCTTTTATTGCAGCATTAATACTTATTTTCCTTCTTATGGTTATTTACTATAAAAGCTATACACTCAGTGGTATTATCCTTCTTGGATCATTCTTATCAATAATTGGTGTTATTGTAGGGCATTGGATTATGGATCTCTTTACTCCAGATACATTCTTCCTAACAGCTACATCACTCATCGGCTTTATTGCCCTTATTGGGATCAGTTCAAGAAACTCTCTGCTTTTAATAGACTTTACAAAAGCATTGATGCAAGAAAAAGGTATGCATAAAGCAGAAGCCATTGCCTACGCAACAGCAACACGTGCTAAGCCTATCTTCTTAACTGCAGTAGCTATTATCCTTGCTTCGACACTACTTGCCGCAGATCCGGTCTTTGGTGGTCTTGGTGTAGCACTTATTTTTGGTACAGTTGCAGCAGTCATTGCTTCACTTATGGTTGTTCCTGTCCTTCTTTATATGTCAAATTTAGAAGCACATTTCCACTTCCACGAGAAAAAAGCTGTATCGGTTGAAGAACCGGTATAGGCTCTAGGGCTCAAACTATTTCATTCCGACTTCTCTTAAGAAGCCGGAATAATTTTTCCTCTCCTCTTTATTTTTCACATACAAAAATAGATATATATAATTATTTTAATACAAAAGCAAAGAAAAAAAGAAAAAAAAAGCCCTTCTTGAGACGATCAAGAAGAGCTGATGGGATTCATGTATGAAGGAAGTTAAAAGGGGTTAAAGACGTGCGTAACTCACACTTTTACAAGCATCAAGAGAAGCAAGTTCTTCAAGTGTCTTATCACTTACTGCATTATCAACAAGAATAACAGCAAGTGCCTCTTTATTTTCATTACGTGCTAATGAAAAATCAGAGATATTAACATTGTTTTGCGCTAAAATTGTACCGACACTTCCAATAACACCGACAACATCAGAATTTTTGAAAAGGATCATATCACCTTTGATTGCTACTTCATTATCAAAACCGTCAATAGAGACAATACGCTGTACACCATCATCAAAGATAGTAGCAGAGATAGTTGTTGTACCCTCATTAGTAGTCAATTTTACAGTAATAAGGTTTTTATAAACAACAGAATCACCAAGGTTTAAAGCTTCAACCTCTACACCTTTCTCTTTTGCAATAAAATCAGCATTCACGTAGTTAATTGTCTCACTTGAGTGGCTCATAGCTCCAACTGTTACAAATGTAGCAAGAGAGTCAACATAGTTTCCTATCTCACCATTTCCTTTTACTTTAATAGAAACGATTTTAGATTTGTTTATCTGAGAAGCCATAAAACCTATTTTTTGTCCCATTTCCAAGAATGGTTTTACAAATGCAGGAATTTTACTCTCATCAATAGGTAAGTTCATAGCATTTGGATATGCAATTCCTTTTGCAGCGGCAATAGCATTTTCTGCAGCTTGCGTACCGATGTTGTACTGAGACTCATAAGTATTAGCACCCAAGTGTGGAGATACTACGATATTGTCTAAATCAAGAAGCTTGTTATCAGTTGCCGGCTCTTTACCAAATACATCTATACCTGCAAAACGGATTTTTCCGCTTTTAAGACCATCATAAAGAGCATCTTCATTATAAAGATCACCACGTGCACAGTTTACAAGAACTACACCATCTTTCATCTTAGCGATCTCTTGAGCACCGATAATACCGATAGTCTCTTTATTTTTAGGAGTGTGGATAGTAATAACATCACACGCTAAAATATCATCAAAGTTCTTTGTATATGTCATATCAAGATCAGTAACTTTAGATGGGTTGATATATGGATCGTATGCTACAATGTCCATCTCAAAAGCTTTGGCACGTTTAGCTACACGGCTACCAATGTTACCAAAACCGATAACACCAAGTTTTTTGCCTTTGAGCTCATAACCATACCACTTCTCACGTTTCCAAATTCTTTGATTTTTCAAATGATCGTGAGAGTATGGGAACATTCTCATACAGCTAAGCATATGTGTCATAGTAAGTTCTACGGCAGCAATTGTATTTGCAGTCGGTACATTCATAACAATGATACCTTTTTTAGAACATCCAGGAATATCAACATTATCAACACCAACACCTGCACGAACAATTGCTTTTAAGTTCGTTGCATGCTCAATAAAAAACGCATCAACATCTGTTGAACTTCTTGTGATTGCAACATCTGCTGTTGGAATAATCTTTTCTACCAACTCTTTTTTATCAACATCAGCCGCCATCACAAAGTTAATAGCTTCATCATCTTGAAGCATTTTTAGACCCGCTTCATGAATATGGTCACAGACAACTACTGTATATTTTTGCATTTTAATATTCCTCTTTATATGGCTTAATTTGAGCCAAGATTTTATAATTCTTCAGTACATGAACCAAAGAGTGTAATTTATCAACATTTTGTGAATAAATAAATAACTCCATACCACTTTTGTCTTTTTTTAAAAAATATTTAAGGCCAAACTGTTTCAACTCCTCTTTTAAACAAAAAAGTTGATAAGGGTCTTTTAAAAGTGCTGACAATTTATAGGTAATGGTTTTAGTTATTTTTTCATTAAGATCAACTTTTACATAGATCTCATTGACTGGATAAAAATATCCTTTTTGTTGTGATTGTGAAAGATGGTTAAGCCAAAGCTTCTCTTTTTGCTTCACATTCGAAGCATCACTTTTAAGCTTTAGCGGCTCCCCGGAAACAACAACTTCTTGGGAGTTTATTGAGATAAGAAAGAAAGTTATGAAGATGGCAACTCCAATTGCAAGCAAAGGAGCAAACCATTTCATAATTTTAATCATAAAAGAACTCTTATTTCAACTTATCTTTAATAAGATCACCTAAAGAGTGTGACTCATTATCATTAATCTCTTCAAGCATCGCTTGATTTTTAATGTAATCTAATTTTTTCACAGAGAGACGAATACGATCACGGCGAGTATCAATATTTGCAACTGCAGCTTCGATCTCTTGACCAGGCTCTAACTCTTCTTTGTTAAGTGGAGCTAAATCTTCATCACGAATCAGTGCATCAACACCATCTTCTAAAGATACAAACACACCGAAATCTTTAATGTCACGAATAGTACCAGTAACAATAGAGTTTACTTTATGTGTTTTTGCAAACTGATCTACAGGAGACTCTAAAAGAGTTTTTCTGTTAAGAGAGATTTTTTGATCTTGTTCATTGATTTTAGCAATTTTAACTTCAACTTCATCACCTGAATTTAAAACTTCTTTTGCTTTTGTATCTTTATCCCAAGAGATATCTTGATTATGTAAAAGACCTTCAACACCATCAATACGAACAAATGCACCAAAATCAGTTAAAGATGTTACAACACCAGTTACAATATCACCTTCACGATATTTTTTCAAGAACTCATCAAATGGTTTTGGAAGTAATCTTTTAAGTGATACACGAAGTTTATGTGTTTTAGGGTTAATTTCAATAACTTCAACATCAATCTCTTGACCTACTTCTAAATAATCACCTGGATTTTTAACATTTTTATTCCAAGTAATTTCAGAGATATGTAAGAAACCTTCAATATCATTTCCAAGATCAACAAATACACCGTAGTTTTCAATATTTGAAACTGTTACAGTAATTGTATCGCCTTCATCAAGTTCTTGCTCTACTTCAGCCCATGGATCTGGATGAACTGCTTTAATTGAAAGTGAAAGATGACGTTTATCTTTGTCATAGTTAATTGCTTTGACAGTAACTGTTTCACCTTCATTATAAAGTTTAGACGGATTAACCGGTCCTTTATAAGAGATCTCATTGTAGTGAACAAGCCCGTCAACACCACCAACATCAACAAACATACCATATGAAGTGATTTTCTTGATAACACCTTCAACAATAACATCTTCTGCCATAAGTTGATCGATGATCTCTTTTTTCTTTTTACGTTCTTCATTGAAAAGTTTTCTACGAGAAACAATAATTGAATTTTCTGTTGGATCGATTTTAACAACTTGTGCTTTAATTTTACGACCTACTACATCATCACTCTCTTTAAAAGCAGCAAGTGATCTTGGCATAAAAAATGATACTGCATCAGACTCTACTACATATCCACCACGGTTTTTCTTTGTTACCACACCTTCAATTACCAGATCTTCAAAATCATCTTTGTGTGCATCAATAAACTCGATAGTTTTCTCTTGCTCTAAAACTTTTTTGTAAGAGATTTTAGGACGCTCATTGTAGTATCCCATAATCATTACTTTGATCTTATCGCCAGTACCAAATTTAAGTTCACCGTTTTCATCACGGATCTCATCTAAATTGATAATACCTTCAAGTTTATCACCTACACCAACTAATGCTCTATTGTCATCAGCTTGGATCTCTACTATTTCGCCTTCTACTATACGGCTTGTCTCTTGTTGTTTTTCGCTTGCAGCAAACATCTCTGCAAAATTTTCTTCTTCTTCAAATGATTCGTTATCGAACGCCATTGCCTATCCTCTGTTACATAAAAATTGCGTGATTATAACAAAAGAATGATTATATGGGTATTAAACTATGATGAAATTAAGAATTAACACCTTTTTCTATGGCATTTACGACATTTTGGATGATCCAGTCAGGTGTAGAAGCACCGGCAGATATTCCACATAGTTTTTTATTGTTAAACCATGTCATATCAAGTTCATTTTCATCTTCAATATGATAAGAGTTCGGACAGTTTTCATGGGCAATATTAAAGAGCTGTTTTGTATTGGATGAGTTTTTTCCACCAATAACAATCATAATATCGGCACGTTTGGAAAGTTTTCTTGCTGCATCTTGATTTTCAAATGTTGCATTACAAATAGTGTTAAAGATACGTACCTCTTTATGACGAGGAATAAGATAGTTGGCAATAGCCATATAATCTTCTACTTTTCGTGTTGTTTGGGCGATCAGTGCTACTTTTTCATGTAGTTTTATATCTTCGAGATCTTCTGGTTCACTTACAACAACAGCCCCCTTTGTAGCATAAGAACGTACCCCTTTTATCTCAGGATGTGCAACATCTCCAAAAATTACAACACTGTAACCTGCTTCACTCATCTCCTGTGCTATCTCTTGTGGTTTGGTAACAAAAGGACAGGTTGCATCGACAACATCAACACCACTCTCTTTGAGTGCCTGAAGTTCTTCTTTGACAATCCCGTGTGTTCTGACAATAGCTTTGTCACCCGGTTGAAAAGTTTTAAAATCTTCAACAAGCCCTACTTTATAGTCACTGTCAAGTCGTGCAATCTCTTTTGGATTGTGAATGAGCGGACCATAGGTTGCCGCATTTTGATTCTCTTCTGCAATTTTAATAGCGCGTTTTACCCCAAAACAAAAACCATAACTCTCTGCTAATTCTATTTTCATGATACAAACTCCACATCTGTAATTTTTTGTAACAGTTCAAAAAAGTTTGGGAAAGAGGTATTGATACACTCCAGATCACTCACTTCCATCCCACATCGCAAACCAGCAATAATAAAACTCATAGCAATTCTATGATCACCCTCGCTGTCAACTTTTGCCGATTTCAATCTACCACCGACAACTCTATAACCATCTTTATATTCGTGAACCTCTATGCCACATGCACGCAATCCTTCGACAACCGTTGCAATTCTGTCACTCTCTTTCACACGTAACTCTTCTGCATTTTTTACAAGACTCTCTCCCTCGGCACATGCCATAGCAATAGCAAGTGCCGGAAGTTCATCTATAAGCCAAGCAATATTCTCTTCTACAGTAATAGCATGCAGCGGTGCATATTTTACATGAATATTACCGACAGGTTCATATTTATTATCCGTTAGTTCATAGTAAATATCTGCACCCATTCGCTCTAAAGCTTTAAATGCTTCAATACGTGTCGGATTGAGTGTTACACCTTCTAAAACAACAGAACTCTTAGGAGTAATAGCAGCCGCAACGGCAAAGAAAAATGCAGAAGATGGATCAGCAGGAACTCGAATTTTCAAAGGTGCAAGAAGTTTTTTAAGGGGATGAATAATTGTTGTCAGACCATCAACTTCAAGATCTGCACCCATCCCCTGCAACATTCTTTCAGTATGATCACGTGAGAGTTCAGGTTCACTATAGCGACAAACATCTTCAGCACGAAGAGCCGCTAATATCATACAAGATTTTACCTGTGCAGAGGCGATTTTACTCTCATACTCAAAAGCACGCAGGGAAGCACCACGAATACTTAATGGTGCGAGGTCACCATGTTCACGTCCATCAATTTGAGCACCAATTGAAATTAAAGGAGCTGTTACCCGTTTCATCGGACGACGGCGCAGATATTTATCTCCCGTTAATACAAAATGTCCCTCTGCAGAACTTAAAAGTCCACAAAAAAGACGCATTCCAGTTCCAGAGTTACCACAATCCAGAACTTCAAAAGGCTCTTTTATACCCTCAGAAGAGATACGAATAATTGATCCGTCATCTTCTACTTTAGCACCCAGATTTTTTACAATCTCTAAAGAGTTTAAAGTATCTTCAGCTCGTAAAAAGTTCTCAATAACACTCTCCCCATCTGCAAGCATTGAAAACATAACACTGCGATGTGAAATCGATTTATCTGCTGCAATTTCACTGATAGACAGCGAAAAACTCTCTGCCGGCTTTACTGCAACACAACGCATTATCGTAATCCTATCGAGAGCTCACTTTGTAGTGCATTTAAAATAGAGTCCATTGCATTATTTATATCTTCTTCTTCAAGTGTTTTTTCATTTGACTGCAAAACAAAACGAAGAGAAAGACTCATATTCTCACCTAAAGACTCATCACTGTATTTATCAACAGGATAGAAACGGATCAATTCTTCTGTAGCATGAGCAAGTATAACCTCTTTAACTTTTTCGTAAGGCATCTCTTTTGGCATAATAAGACTAAGATCTCTAAATGAAGCCTGATATTTTGAACGCTTTTGTGCCGTTTTAAGCGTAAAGTCCAACTTCTCAAAATCAACTTCACACAAAAAAGTTATATCAAGGTCATACGCTTTTTCGACTTCAGGATGCACTCTAAAGAGTTCACCAATCACAACATCATTTTGAATAATTTGTGCTGTTTGATATGGATGTGAAAGGGTATGCGAAGTTTCATACTGTTTCAATGTAATATTACCGAGTACATCAGCAATTTTTTGAACAAAAAAAGCAAAATCAATTTTACTCGGTTTTCCACTATTAGAGAGTGATTCAGACTCTTTTTCTCCGCTAAAGAGAAAAGCCATTTTCAAAGACTCTTCACGAACTTCATTAAAAACTGAACCTATCTCAAACAGCTTAACAGATCCATATCCGTTTTTAATATTTTGTGATGCTGCTTTTAAAAGACCGGTAAGTAGTGTTGGTCGCAATGTATCAAGTGTCTGAACAATAGGATTTAAAAGCTCCAATTCTTCTTTTGTTGTAACAAAACTATATGCTTGAAGTACCTTTTTCTCATCAAATACAAAATGAATCGACTCAAAAAAACCACTCTGCGCTGCTTTATGTCTATAAACAGAACGCTTTTTATAAGCAAAATAGTTATCTTCAAGCCTATTGGCTTCTTGAAGTAAAAATGGTTTGGAAGGGATATTATCAATACCAACCATACGCACGATCTCTTCAATAATATCTTGTTTATTGACAATATCATGACGAAATTGCGGTACTGTAATAATAAAATTGTCTGTTGAAGATTTTGATGTATCAAAACCAAGATTTTTCAAAATTTTAGCAATAACACTTTTATCAATTTCAGCACCGATAATAGCATCAATTTCCTGTTTTGTGACTGTAACAATCTTCTCTTTAAAAGATTTTGAAAATTCAATAGAACCACTAAAAGTAGTTGCTTTTGATGTTTCTTCAATAAGATCAATACAGTAAGCCAACCCACCTTCTAGTGCCGGTTCACTTCCACGAGAAGTTCTATAGAATATAGAATCAGATTCAATTTTTGACTCTGACATCTTTTTGGAGATAATATCCGGCGGAATATAAGAGGCTTCTAAAAGAACCGTTGTACTCTCTGCTTTTACTTTGGAACTCTCATTTTGACTCACACCAATTATAGAAGCAATCTGCTGATCTTTATTCTTAATAGAGGCAAAACCATGTGCTTCATTACCTAAAATAATTTTTGCAATTTTTTGTTCATCACATTGAAAAAAGTCATGTCTGTAGGCACGTAAAATGACACCTGTCGTATGCGTCACATAGAGCATCATTGCCTCAATATCAGACTCTCTTGTCTCTTCAATTTGACCAAGACGCAGTTTAACAAGAAGAGAGAGCTTAAACTCTTTGAGGTCAACTGCTTTATAACGAAGATTAACATCAAGATCTTTCTCATGAACAAGCGACAATATACGTCCTATTCCCCTTCGCTCATCATTATCAGTAACGACATACTCTTTTATAGAACGGTTAAAAGCTGCCGACAAATCTCTTGCAACACCTCTAATACTTAAACAGTCACCACGATTTGCAGTCAATTCAATTTCAATAAGATCATCATTAAAATAGCTGTTTGTATTGAGCTCTTCTCCAAGTTCAAAACTACCGATACTGCTATCGAGTTCCATAATTCCTTTACCGGTATCAGGTAAACCTAATTCTGAAGAAGAACAGATCATTCCCTCAGAATCAATACCGCGCAGTTTGACAGGTTTGATTGCCATACCATCTGGCATCACTGCTCCAATTGTCGCTACTGCAACATTTAAGCCGGCACGAACATTAGAAGCTCCACATACAATTTGACGTGTTGTACTCCCTATATCTACTTTACAAATATTAAGTTTATCTGCATCAGGATGTTTTTCACACTCCAAGACTTTCCCAAATACTATCTTTTGCGGAATTCTATATTCATGAATACGATCAACTTCCAAACCAATAGCATTCAATGTTTTTGCAATCTCTTCTGTAGAGATCCCATCCAAATTGATCCACTCTTGTAACCACGATCTCGTAACTATCATTGAAATTGCTCCAGTAATTTAATATCGCCTTCAAATAGTGAACGAAGGTCTCCTATTTGATGAATCAGCATAGCAAAACGCTCCACACCCAAGCCAAAAGCATAACCGCTTACATTTTTATACTCGACAGCTTTAAAAACATTCGGATCAACTATACCACATCCAAGAACTTCTAACCAACCCGTATGAGAACAGACACGGCACCCTTTTCCTTCACAAAAGACACAAGAGATATCAACTTCTGCCGAAGGTTCTGTAAAAGGGAAAAATGAAGGACGGAAACGAACAGCCACATCACCAAACATATATTTTAAGAAATCTTCCAAAATAAACTTCAAGTTAGCAAAAGAGACTTTTCCCTCTTCATCAACAAGTAATCCTTCGATCTGATGAAACATCGGTGTATGCGTCAGATCATAATCTCTACGAAATACTGCACCCGGTGCTATCATACGAATAGGAGGTTTAGACTCTAACATTGTTCTAATTTGAACAGGAGAAGTATGTGTACGTAACAACATCTCATCTTTAAAATAGAATGTATCTTGCATATCACGTGCAGGATGATATTTTGGAAGGTTAAGTGCTTCAAAGTTATGAAAATCATCTTCAACAATATTTCCGGTTTTTACAGCAAAGTTCATTGAAGAGAAATACTCAACAATACGATCCATCGTTTCCATTACAGGATGTAATGCACCAGCTGAAGAGTCAACACTAAACATTGAAACATCAATAGCTTCTGCCTTCATAGCCTCTTTCAGTGCTTCTGTTTCAAGAACTATTTTCTTTGTAGTAAATGCATTCATAAGATTTTGTTTATGTGCATTAAGATCTTTTGCAAACTGTGCTTTTTGTTCATTTGGAACATCTTTCATCTTAGCAAATTCAGCTGCTAAGAGACCTTTTTTTCCAAACAAGGCAATGCGTATCTCTTCTAACTCTTGAACGCTTTTTGCCTCTTCTATTTTATTGTACCACTCTTTCAATTGAGAGTCTCCGTATTTGTAAAATTTTAAATGGATTATAGTCAAAATTATTTTACATATAGCTTCATTTAGTAAATTATGTGCTACAATAACCCAAAAACAAGGAAATATTCATGTGTTTATTTTGTAAAATAGTCAATAAAGAGATCCCTGCAAATATCGTTTTGGAAGATGATAATTATTTAGCCTTTCACGACATCAATCCAAAAGCGCCTATCCATATTTTAGTCATTCCAAAAATACATGTCGATAGTTTTAATGAAGTAACTCCTCAAACAATGGCAGGCATAACACCCTTTATTCAAAATGTAGCTCATGAGATGAAAATAGATCAAAGTGGTTATAGAGTTATTACCAATATTGGTGAGGATGGCGGTCAAGAGGTTAAACACCTCCACTTTCATATACTTGGCGGGGCAAAACTAAAATGGGATCACTTTAGCGATGCAGATCCGAAAGATTTTATATAGCAGTAAAAGAAGCTTTTAGGCTTCTTTTAGTGTAAATAGTTTTTAAAAAACTCCAACTGCTCTTTTGTACGCTCACTTGCTGTTCCGCCTTGAGAAGTTCTTGCATTCATAGAGTGACGTAGTCCAAGGTACTCCATCACATCTTCATTAATGCGCTCATCGATCTCTTTGAGATATTTAAAGTCCATTTTTGAGAGATCCACACCGAGCTCTTCGCCTTTTGCAACAGCACGTCCTGTAATAAAGTGTGCTTCACGAAATGGAATACCGCACTTCTCAACAAGATAATCAGCCAAATCTGTAGCACTCAAATGCCCGATAGCACACGCACTCTCCATATTGTCTGCTTTGACTTCCATTGTTTTGATCGCCTCTTTAAGGATCTCAAGTGAGATCTCAGCCGTCTCAACAGCATCAAAAACACCCTCTTTATCCTCTTGCGTATCTTTGTTATATGCAAGCGGAAGCCCTTTCATAACGGTAAGCAATCCAACAAGTGCACCATAAACACGCCCTGTTTTTCCACGTAAAAGCTCTGGAACATCCGGATTTTTCTTCTGTGGCATAATAGAGCTTCCCGTTGAGTACTCATCGGAGAGTTCAATAAAGCCAAACTCATAACTGCTCCACATAACAAGCTCTTCGCTTAGACGTGAAATATGCATCATCATAGTAGAGATGTTAAAAAGAATCTCGAGTGCAAAATCTCTATCACTGACCGTATCAAGGCAGTTTACACTGACACTCTCAAATCCAAGTAGCTCAGCTGTGTACTCACGATCTACATTGTGTGGTGTTCCTGCAAGTGCAGCACATCCCAGCGGAGAGATATTATTTCTCTCATAAGAGCTCTCAAATCGCTCAATATCACGTTTAAACATAGAGAGATACGCTCCCAAATGAAACCCAAAGTTAATCGGCTGTGCATGTTGGAGGTGTGTCATACCCGGAATGAGTGTATCGGTATGTTTCTCTGCCACTACTAAAATTGCATCCATAAGCATTTTTATGGCTTCTACTAGTTCTTTGTTTTTACGAAGAACAAAACGACGAAAATCAACAGCAACCTGATCATTTCTACTTCTTGCAGTATGAAGTTTTTTCCCTGTATCACCAATGATCTGTGTTAGACGTTTCTCGATTCCCATATGGAGATCTTCATCAGAGATATTCCACTCAAATTTGCCTGATTCTATCTCCTCTTTTACCTGAGCGAGACCATCTTGAATCTGTTTGAGTTCATCCTCTGTTAAAATGCCTTGTTTTGCAAGCATCTGCGCATGTGCTAGTGAACCTTCAATATCTTCACGATAGAGTTTTCTATCATACATTATTGAAGCATTAAACTCATCTAAAAGATTTGAAGCACCCGCACTAAAGCGACCTGACCACATTTTTTCCATCTATATTTCTCCCTTTTTTTTAAAGCTGATATTTTTTATAAAGTTCTTCATCAAAATCCCAAACACCTTTGTCTTTCAGTGATGCTATAACGCTTGGGGTACAATCAACATCATCCGGCCACTCACGATGAAATCCGTCAAGTTCATTTTTATTTGTACCGTCAATTCCAACCATCATCTCTTCTACAAATATATCACGTTGAGCATCTATGTTATTTGTTACACGCCATACTGTCATATAAGCATTTGTAACATCATTTTTGGCATCATCTACAAAAACAACGATACGAAGATGCTCTTTTAAAGTTTTTAAAGCATCAAAATACTCTTTTGCATTTTTTGTTTTATTGACACTGATTACAGTAATAGGATTTTTTGTATCTTTCATAAACTGATGCACTTTAATAGCATCACCTATGAGCTTTCGAACCTCTTTTAAAAGTACACTATCTTCCAAAAGTTCTGGAGCTTTGGCTTCATTAACAACTGTTGCATCAATTCCAAGTTTACCACCTACAAGCGTCTCAGGAGAAGAGTGATCAAGTGCATCTAAGATTCCCTCTGTTATAAACATAGATTTTGGTGTAAATCTATCAAGAACATAACTACTAAACGCCTCATAATCTTCAAGGGATGGTGCTTTTTCATCAACAAAGATAGCATGTTTTACAAAACTCATCTGTCCTGCACCCCAAAATGCGTGCATAAACTGTTTTGCATGTCCTTTATAGAGCGGTTGCATTTTTGCCAAAATCAGATTGTGAAAACCTGCATTTTCAGGCATATGGTAATCCAGCAGATCCGGTGTTGTCGTTTTGAGCAGTGGAAAGAAGATCTTTCCTGTTGCCCAGCCCATATACTTATCTTCCAAAGGCGGTTTCCCGACAACTGTTGCCAAGAAAGTACGATCCTCTTTCATAGTAATAGCAGATACATTCATCACCGGATATGGCTCTTCAAGTGTATAGTAACCTGTATGATCTCCAAAAGGACCCTCAATTTTCATCTCGCTCGGATCAACCCAACCCTCTATCACATAATCAACATCTGTAGGAATATAGAGCGGAGTGGTAAGTGATTTGACAAGTTGTGCCGGTTTTTTTGTAATAAGCCCATACATAAGCAGTTCATTCACACCATACGGCAGTGGAGCTGTAGCACACCATGTATAGAGCGGATCCCCACCGATAGCAATAGAGACCGGCATCTTTTTACCTGCTTTTTGGTACTGATCAAAGAAGTGTGAAGAGTCTTTATGAATCTGCCAGTGCATTCCCAAATGATTTTTATCATAAACCTGCAGTCTGTACATTCCAAGATTGACCATATTGCCATCAAGAGATTGTGTATAGACCTGCCCCATTGTAATAAACGGTCCGCCATCTTGCTCCCAAGTAGTAAGCACAGGCATTTTATAGAGATCAACATCTGCATCAAGATATTTTATCTGCTGACACTCACCTTCACCTTTTAAACGTTTTGGAAAGATGTTTTTGAGTGAAAAGAGCTCGCTTGCCATTGAAATTTTTTCCATAAAACCCGCAGGAGGTTTCATATGCAGCAGCTTTGTTATTTCATCGGCAACAGACTCTATTGTTCTGCCAAAAAGAAGTTCACAGCGTTTATACGAACCAAATACATTCATCAATACCGGCTCTTCAAACTTTTTACCACTCTTTGCATCGACTACATTGGTAAAAAGAAGTGCCTTGCCACCATCTTTTTTCTTTACCTCTGCATAGGCAATATGCGGGATCTCAAGATAGATATCAAGTTCTGCATCTATTGTTCGTAACTCATTGTGATTTTTTAAAAGTTCAATTGTTTTCTTCACACTTACAACCTTTGTGGCATTTCATCTTTAAATGCTGTTTTTTCAGCCTCTTCTAAAAGCTCCAGTGCTCCGTTTTGTATCATAAGCTCTGCCATTGTCACACCTAAGTTTTGACTCTCACTTACTGCTACTACAGCACGCTCTTGCATAATTTTTGAAGCATCGGGATAACCTAGCATTGTACGAAAAACAATATTTTCACCCTCTTTTACTGCATTACAGGCAACCGGTGCAGAACATCCTGCTCCTATTTTTGCAATAAAATCACGCTCAATCTGTGTACAGAGATAGGTTGTCTCATCATTAAGCATCATGGCAATTTCACGAAGTTTCTCATTGCCTTGTACAATCTCAATACCAAGAGCAGCCTGTCCCATTGGCGGAATCATCATATCTAAAGAGAGTTTCTCCACATACGGAATATCTTTTAAAAGATCCAAGCGATTTAAACCGATAAATGCCAAAATAATAGCATCATACTGTCCCTCTTTGAGTTTACGAAGACGAGTATTGACATTACCGCGAAGATCTTTAAGTTTGAGATCCGGTCGTACTTTTAAGAGTTGCATACGACGACGCAGACTTGTAGTACCGACAACAGCACCTTGCGGAAGCTCATCGAGAGATCTATATTTATGAGAGAGAAAAACATCACTTTGATCCTGACGCTCGGTAATGGCAACAAGTTCCAGACCTTCTGGAATATATGTCGGAACATCTTTGAGAGAGTGTACTGCCATATCTGCCTCTCCGGCAAGCATTGCATCTTCAAGTTCTTTTGTAAAGTGCCCTTTTCCACCGATAAGTGCGAGTGGTTTATCAAGAACTTTATCACCGTTACTGACAATTTTATTCAGTTCTACTTCGATCTCAGGATAGGCTGCCTCAACTCTTGCTTTAATATGATATGCCTGCCAGAGAGCAAGATCAGAAACACGTGTTGCAATTCTCAGTTTTTTCATCTATTTCACTTTCAAATATTTTTTCTTTGTATTATCTATTTTACCATCAAGAAAAAGTGTTGGCGTACCTTGAACCATTAAAAGATTTGCCATATCTGCATCTGCTTTCACCTGCTTTAAAACAGAAGGAGCCTGAATGTCTTTTAAAGTTATATTTGTACCCTCAGCTTTATTAAATGCTTTTAATATTTTTTTTGCATCACTCTCTCTAAAATTAACTTTTACATTGTAAAGCTTTTCAATAACATTTTTATTTCCTTGCTGTTCAGCAGCAACGGCAGCTTTTACCAATGTTTTTGATGCAGGGTGTAAACGTGTAAGTGGTAGGTGATAATAGTAAACAACAAATTTTTTCGGCTCTTTTTTAAGATCTCTGAGTGCACCCGGTACAAATCCTCTACAAAATGGACAAAGCGGATCAGAAAAGATCACAATTTTATGACGTGCATTAAGATCTCCAAAAAGATAGTTTGCTTTTGTATAGTATTTATCTTTAAAATGTGGACGAATTAACTCTTTTAAATTAAGTCCACTATCCATATCAACAAGATCTTTAGTAATTATTTTTCCATTTGAGAACCAGATCATTCTCTCTTTAATAGGTTTGCTTTTTTTCCCTTTGAAGTAAGCACTTACATCTAAAATATAAGCATCCCATCCTTTGAGCTCTTTTAGAGGAATCTCATCGGCAACTTTTACTTCAACAGATTGAAAACGCGGGTTATCTGAAAACTTATCCTGTAAAAACTCTGCAACATTTTCACCTGCCGTACTTGCATATAAAAAACTACTTAAGAGTAGTGTCGTGCTCAATAATTTCAACATCAATGACATCTGAATCCTTTTTATTTATAGTTTCACCTTCAAAAGAGGTGTTACATTTCCCTGATTTTACAGCATAACGGTTAACAATCATACTCGTAATGACGCTAAATTGTAGTAAAATACCAATTATATCTGTCAAAAATCCGGGAATAATTAATAAAATAGCACCAATAAGTGTAAAAATATTAAGTCGTTGAAACTCTTGAAGATCGATACAGTTTAACGAAACAGAACGCATATTTTCAACAAGTGTAGCACGAAAATTAATCAAAATAGATATACCTACAAATGCACTCAAAATAATTTCAAAAAATGTAGCCAGTCCCCCAATAGCAGAAGCTATATTTACAGAGACCAAGACCTCCAAAAAAAGGTATATTAAAAAATAGAGCATAACTACAGAAGTTCCATTATTTTTACATAGATATCATCTGCAGCAACAGAACTCTTCTCTGTGGTAGAGCGATCATAGATCTGAACAGCTCCGTTTGCAAGCTCTTTACCAATAATAACCGTATATGGAAAACCGATAAGTTCGGCATCTTTCATCTTAAAGCCAAAACGCTCTTTTCGATCATCAAGCATCACTTCTACTCCGGCTTCTTGGAGTTGCCCATAGAGTTTCTCACCAAGTTCTACCTGTGCTTCATCTTTAATGTTACTGATCATAATGTTTACCATATATGGAGCAGTTGCTTTTGTCCATTTACAGCCGTTATCATCATGGTGTTGCTCAACAACAGCAGCAACCAGACGACTCACACCCATTCCGTATGTTCCCATAATAAAAGGCTGTGCTTTTCCGTTCTCATCCAAAAATTCAGCTTTAAGTGCCTCGGAATAAGTCGTACCAAGTTTAAAGATATGCCCTACTTCAATCCCTTTTGTAAAGGAGAGTTCACCATCACAGTAGGGACAAATATCACCCTCATTTACCTCTGCAATATCAGCAAAATAAGCGACATCACTTAAAACACTCATATCGACACCAATAAAATGGTAATCTTGTTCATTCGCACCACAGACTAAACTTTGTGCATCTTTTAAATCAGTGTCAATTACATGTTTTGCTTTGTCTTGATCAAGTGGTCCGATAAATCCGGGAACAAGCCCAATCTCAGCAAGTTCTTCTTCTGTTACATCAACAATATCAAGAGCCTCAGTTGCATTGAGTGCTTTTACTTCTTGTAAGTTATCACATCCACGTACGAAAAAGAGAACAATTTCACTCTCATCTTCATAAACAACACGTTTGGCTATACATTTTACAGTATAGTAAGGATCAACTTTAAAAAATGCTGCGAGCTCATCTATTGTTTTTGTATCGGGTGTTAAAAATTTGTTAAAATCTGCCTCTGGAGCTTCCGGAATTACTTTTCTACGTGAACGTTTTGCCGCTTCTATATTTGCGCCATATTCACATTTTGAACAGACTGCTATAGTATCTTCGCCGCTGTCAGCTAAAACCATCAGCTCTTTTGAGCCACTTCCGCCAATAGCACCACTGTCAGCCTCTACCACTCTAAAATCGAGTCCAAGACGCGTAAGGATCTTTTTGTATGCCGCTTCCATCGCATCAAACTCACGATCAAGATCTGCTGTCGTTGCATGAAAACTGTAACCATCTTTCATAATAAACTCACGCCCACGCATTAGACCAAATCTCGGACGAGCTTCATCACGAAACTTTGTCTTGATCTGATAAAGATTCAGTGGTAAGTTTTTATATGATGTTACACGGTTACGGACCAAATCAACCATCATCTCTTCATGGGTAGGTCCAAGTACAAAAAGGTTGTTTTTTCTGTCTTTAAAACGTAAAAGCTCTTTTCCAAACTTCTCTATTCGTCCACTCTCAGCCCAAAGATCAGCCGGTGTTACAAAAGAGAGTTCAACCTCTTGCGCACCTACAGCCGTCATCTCTTCATTGATGATGTTTTCTATCTTTTTGATAACCCTTTTTGCCAATGGCATATAGTTATAAAGTCCTGCTGCTACCTGAGAGATAAAACCTGCACGTGCAAGAAAGATGTGACTTGGCAGAGAAGCATCATTTGGAGCCTCTTTTGTTGTTGGAATAAATGCTTTTGTTCTTCTCAAAATCTAATCCTTTTTTAAGTGGTGTTTATATTGATCAGGGATGTTGTCATGCTCATCATTTAAGATATACTGCATAGCTCCCGTTACCGTATCGCTCTTTGCTTCATGGGATGCTTCACGCATCTTCTTTGTCATATCATGCAAAAATCGCTTCATAGCCTGCTGTGCCATCTTTTTGGCCTCATACTCATACTCTTTTGGCAAGAAACCTTTTTTGAGTGCTCTTTGCATCTCTGTCTCTACTGCTTTGTCTGCTTTTTTATAGATCTCTTTAATGATAGGCTCAACATTAAGAGCATCCAGCCACTCAAAAAACTCAACAACACTACGGCCGACAATAGCATGCGCCTGTCGAACATACTGTTCACGTTCTGCTTTGTTGGAAGCGACAATCTCCTGAATATCATCTACTACAAAAAGATAGATATCACTACGTGACTCAATTTCAATATCTCTTGGTATGGCAAGATCAAACCAAAAACGTTTAAAATCTACACACTCAACCAAATCATTGGTAATAATAGGATAACTTGCACTCGTTGCCGTAAAAATAATATCAAACTCATTGACAGCTTTATGCAGATCTCCAAACTCATATACTTTTGCATGACACTCATCTGCCAGAAGTTCGGCTTTTTGATGTGTTCGGTTTGTAATATAGGTCTCAACACCGTCAGAGACAAGATGTTTCGCACAGATCTCACTCATCTCACCCACACCGATAACAAGTGCTTTTTTTGTATGGAGTTCATCTACTTTTTTCTTAATCTGTCCAATGGCAACCGAAGCTACAGAGACAGGCTTGGAAGATATGTCTGTATGATTTCTAACCTTTGCGGCACACTTAAAAGCGTGTGAAAGTGCACGAGAGAGTTTTTTGTCGGCATAACCACGTTCATGTGCAAAACGGTAGGCATCTTTAAGCTGCCCTGCGATCTGTGTCTCACCGACAACCATCGAGTCAATGGAACTTGCTACGGCAAAAAGGTGATGAATGGCACTACTGTCATCAACAATCTCTGCCGTCTCTTTAAGATACTCAGCAGAGAGTCCGCCCTTATAAGTAAGCAGCGTCATAATATGGTTGAGTGCATCATCAATATCACTGCAACAGACATAGATCTCCATTCTGTTACAGGTTGCTAGAAGCATCGCTTCACTAATAGAAGGAGATTGAACAAGACGCTTTAGACATCCCTCTTTTTCATCATCTGTATAGGTAAATTTTTCTCGTGTGGCTATATCACTGTTTTTGTGCGAAAGACTGACTGTTAAATAGTGCATTAGTAACTTCTTTGTATCATAGTATCTAAGATGCCGACAAGCTCTGCATCCTCTTTGAGTGCCTCTTTGGCTTCATTGGAGAGTTTGGCTGCCAAAGCAAAAGATTTCTCGATCGTTTTATGTTCATCCATTTTGGCTTTGATCCATGCATTCTCTGCTGCATCAACTTTTTTGCCATGGGCAGCTTCAAGACGCTCTTTGTCTTTGGCATCAAGTGCTTCATAAAGATAGATATACGGCAGTGTACATTTTCCCTCTACAAAGTCATTCATTGCCGGTTTTCCAAGTGTTGCCTCATCGGCCGTAATATCTAAAATATCATCAATAATCTGAAATGAAAGACCAAGATTTCGTCCATAGAGTGCATGAGAAGCAGCATCTTTACCGGCGAGCAGTGCTGCCGCTTTTGCAGCAGCTTCAATGAGCGTAGCAGTTTTTAAGTAGAGCATATCAAGATAAGCCGCTTCATCAGAGTTAAATCTTTCTGCCATCTTGACATCCATCATCTCACCTTTTGAGAGTGCCGTAACAGATGCAGCGATTGTCTGTGCCACCTCTTTATCAAAAGCAACAAGTTCCGTAAATGCTTTGGAGTAGAGAATATCTCCAAGCATTACTGCCGTTTTACTGCCATCAGTTGCATTGACAGAAGCTACTCCACGACGAGTAGCCGCATCATCAATAACATCATCATGCAGCAGTGATGCAGCATGAATAAGCTCAACTATAGCTGCTAAAAGCGGTGCATCTTCTACATCTTTAGCAATTTTAAGTATCAGTTTTGCCCGAAGTCTCTTACCCCCGCTTAGTTTGTTAAACAGACGCGTTACCTCGTCATAATCAACTTCACCGATTAATCTCTCTAATTCTGCTTCTACTCTTTGCATAACTCTCTTCTATTTTTTATTTTTTAAAAATTTCAACTCTGTTTGCATTTTAGGATCATACCAATAGAGTTCAAATTTTGCTTCTCTTTTTTTTAAATCAAAAGCTTTAAATTTTAGTAAAAAATGGGGCGGATTATAAAAACTAGCCCCATCATCCCGTAATCTAATATGGAAAAATTGATTTTTATGATTTAGATAAAGAAGATTTTGAGTAACCACTCCATCATAACGAGAAAGTGTTACAAGCCCCTCATTTATATAGAGTGTCCATCGAAATTCAAAAAGCTTCTCTTTATTTGCATATTTTACAAGAATTTTCTTTTGCTGATCCTTTTTTAGGGAAAATTTGAAAATTTCTCTAAAATCACCAGCAAAAATGGTACTCTTTACAAACAGTATGAGTATAAAAATCCGTAAAATCAACTTCACTTAAAATCTATTCACTTTGAGAAAGGATTGCACCTGTTAATTCAACATATAAACTTTTTGCTTTTGTATCACAATCATCCTGATGTTGAAAATAGTACTGTTCAACTGCTTTGTTGATATCATCACCAACATGTTCTTCGAGCATCTGTTCCATAATTGCAACCTTATCTATAAAGTTTGCAAGCTCCTGTCTTACAATATCATTGTTTGCATTAAATACTACATCCATAAACTTTGATTTTGGAGTACCTCCAAAAAGATCATCTTCATCTTCAAAAAGTGCTGCATAATTTGCCATACTTTTCCTTTGTTTCTAAAATTTTGAGCGATTATAACAAATTTTACTTAACTATTTGTGTACCTACACCCTCTGATGTAAAAAGTTCAAGTAGCATTGAGTGTTCAACACGCCCATCAATAATATGTGCCTTTGCAACACCACCATCAATTGCTTCAAGACAAGCATCCACTTTTGGCACCATTCCGCCATGAATTGTTCCATCAGCTTTTAAACGTTCAACATCCTCTTTTGTCAGTGAAGAAAGCAGATTTTTATCATTATCCAAAACACCCGGAGTATCCGTTAAGAAGATAATTTTATTTGCTCCTATGGACTTTGCGACATACGAAGCACAGAGATCGGCATTGATGTTATAACCGGGATGCCCCATAGATTCACCCGCAGCAATCGGAGCAATCACCGGAACAAAACCATCTTTTACAAGGTTTAACACAACGTCCGATTTGACATTATTAATATTTCCCGTATAACCCCACTTCTGGAAATCTTTTGGATTTGCCGTAATAAAGTGGGCATCTTTGCCGCTTATACCTATTGCTTTTGCGTCATAAGAGTTTAAAAGAGAGACTATCTCTTTATTGATCTCTCCGCTGAGAATCATCTCCACAATACGCATTGTCTCTTTTGTCGTAACACGCTGCCCGTCAATAAATGTCGTATCTATTTTCAAAGCCTCAAGCATATCGGTAATCTTTTTCCCGCCGCCATGAACAATAACAGGTTTAATACCGACAAGGTGCATGAGTAAAATATCTTCTGCAAACTTCTCTTTGAGTGCCGGAGAGGTTTGAGCCGAACCACCATATTTAATAACAACGATCTCTTTTCTAAACTCACGAATAAACGGAAGTGCATCAAGGAGTGTCTTTACCGTCTCTATTTTTGCTTGCAATTTTGCTCTCCTTTGCAATTAATTGCGTAATTTTAGCCAATATTAGATAATTTAAGGATAAATGCAACATAAATAGCATTTTGATTGTTTTTATAGTATTATTATTCCTGTTAGAAAAAACAATAAAAGGATTTACAATGTGGAAATATCCCTTAGAAGAGGATCTCTTTGAAAAATTTAGTAAATATTCAAAAATTACAGGTATTATATTTGTCGTACTCGGCATTATAGGAATTATAGAACCGGTCTTTATGAGCTTGGCAACAGTTACATTTGTTTCATGGTTGATGATGTTTGCAGGATTGATGGCAGGCTATTTTACCTATGTCAGTAACAAAAATGATATGGCGGGCTGGCTTAAAAGTTTTATCTTAATAGCTATCTCACTCTTTATGATTTTTTACCCGATGAGTGGAGTTGGAACAGTTGGACTCTTACTTGCAATTTACTTCTTTATGGACTCTTTTGCAGGTTTTTCATTAGCACTCTCTATGCGTCCTGCAAAAGGATGGATCTGGTGGATGATCAATGCAATTTTTTCAATGATTATTGGAATATTGTTTGTTGCAGGCTGGCCTTTTAGCTCCCTTTATCTTATCGGACTACTTGTAGGATTTAGTCTCTTTTTTGACGGTATTTCACTCTTAATTACCGGTTCTATTTTTAAAAAAATGAGCGAGTAAAGAGGTGAAGAGTAAAAAACTTCTTATTACAATTATTGCTCTTATTTTCATAGTCATTGGCACAGCAGCAGGACTTATCTACTACTTTATGCAAAAGGAGACTGCTCCTTTGCCAAAGCCTACACATAGGCAACAACAAGAAAATACTCAGGAGCAAAAACTCTCTCAAATCGGTCCCCTCTATAAGCTTGCACCTTTTAGACATACATTTAGAAATTCCGGCACGCCGACAACAACACTCTTTGTTACTTTTTCACTTGAACTCAATAATAAACTTCTTCTCAATGAACTCAATGCAAAAAATAAAACTATCCGCAAAAAAATCTTATATATTCTTAGCTCAAAAAACATTAACAACATCATCACAATGGCTGGAAAAGCAGCTCTTTGCAAAGAGATAAAAAAGCAACTCAACCCACTGCTGAGTGATGGAAAAATCAAAAATATCTATATTGTAAATTTTTTGATCTCATAATCTCTAAGAGACTATTTCTACCTCAAGATCCAGCAGTGACAGTGGAAGTCCAAAAGCTTCCATTTTCACATAGTCTTTAAAAGTAACAAGCAGAGATGTTGCTCCGTCTTCTCTTAAAATCTTCTCTAACTCCGCTTTTGTAAAGGCGTGATGATCCTCAAAATAGTGTTTAGCAACAAGATGATTGGGAAGATATTTATCTAACCTTTGCGGTCTTGCTATTGCTGTTACCAAAGACATTTTTTCTGTTACATCTACAACGACAACATGCCGTATAAAATCAACATCTTCACGGAACAACTTTACATCTTTTCTCTGCCACAGACGCTCTCTGTAAGGTCCACTTGGCAGACAAAAACTGTTTTTTGTCTGCACATCAATAAGAATATCCTCTTTTTTAATAGTATGTTTTGAGTAGGCATCATCCAAAAAAATTATCTCACAGCCAAGCTCTTTGGCTTTTTGAATTGCTACTTTTCTATCTTCACTGACAATAACAGTTGCATGCGGGAGTTTTTTTGCATAGATCATTGCCTCATCACCACTACAAGCCACATCACATAAAATTTCACCTCTCTCTTTAACCACAATCATCCCTTTTGATGCTCGCCCGTAACCGCGTAAAATAACGGCAGGATTTTTCTCCTCTTTTGCCAGTGCTGTCACAAGAGGTGTTTTACCACTGCCGCCTACAGTTAAATTACCGACACTGATGATCGGCAGACCAAAATCTTCCGGCTTACTTAAACGAAAACGAATATACATTATAAAACAGTAGAACCATGAGAGGGGAAGAAAAAGATATGAGAGAACTTTTTGTAGAGTATTTGGGTTGTAGAAATACTCTTCAACCCAAAAGACAAAATCTTTTTTCAAAGCGTTGTTACACTCTTGTTTTTGCTATTTTTTTCACTGCGGCAATCACTTTTTTAACCTCATCATCTTGCATATTTGCATAGATTGGAAGAGAGAGCACCTGCTGATAACTACGAAGTGCAACTGGAAAGTCATTCACTCGAAGAGCGTATTTTGCTTTATAGTATGTCAAAAGATGTAGAGGAATATAGTGCAGTCCCGTACCTATCCCCTCTTCTCGTAAAGCAACAGCAAATGAGTCACGGTTTTTATCTATTTTAATAATATAGAGTGAAAAAGGATTCTCTTCATTACTCATATCAGGTAAAGTGATATGTTCAACACCTTCAAGTGCTTCTGAGTAGATCTGCGCAATCTCTTTTTGACGGGCTATATTTTTATCTTGTTCTTTCACCTGTGCACGAATATATGCAGCATTGAGATCACTTAAGAGATAATCATTTCCAATATCTACCACATCATAAATATATTCCAATGCATTTTCATCTCTTACCATAGCATGATTTGCCAAAAGACGAGCACGTTCCATAATTGCTGCATCATCAGAAACAAGCATTCCCCCATTACAAATATTCTTTTTTAAGTGTGGTGAAAAATTAAAACAGACAATATCAGCACCTGTTGAACCTATTTTTTCGCCCTTATACGTAGCACCCAAAGCATCACTTGCATCTTCAACAATTTTTACATTATAGCTTCTGCCCATTGCATAAAGACGTTCAAGATCAACGCTTACACCGCCTAAATGTGTTACAATAACTGCTTTTAGTTTTTTAGAACTGTTTGCTTCAAGATAGCTTTCCAACTTATCAAGATCAATATTGTAACTTCCCTCTTCTATATCAATAAAGACAGGTTCTGCATCAAAGTGACGAACAACTTCGGGAATACTTGGATGAGCATTGACAGAACAGACAACTTTATCACCTCTTTTTAACTCAAGTGCTAACATTGCAAGATGCAGTGCTGCTGTCCCATGTGATGTTGCAAGAGCATCTTTAGAACCTATATATTCAATAAATTCTGCTTCAAGTTCATTTACTTGCGATATATCCTCACCATCTAAAGTATCACTGACATTTGAGTGTGCTTCTCGTGAACTTTCATATCGACTAAACGGTATTTTTATTTTTTTCATCTTATTTTCCTTTTTATAGGGTTATATCACGAGGATAGTTAAAATCATGTCCCACTGTTCGTGAAGTTAATTTTGCAATAACAGGCATTTTACGCTTAAAATGATTTCTAAATATTCTTTTTATAATCATATCAAGCATCTTTGCATCAACTCCCTTTGCAATAACTTCTTCACGAGAGAGACGTTCATCAACATAGAACTTCATAGCTCTATCAAGTTGACTATAGGTATAACCAAGATCGGCCTCATCACTCTGTCCATCCCAAAGATCAGCCGATGGCGGTTTTTTAATGATGGCTTCTGTCACACCCAAATAGCTGGCAAGTTCAAAAACTTCACTCTTATAAAGATCACCTATAGGATTAATCGCAGATGCCAAATCACCGTAAAGTGTTCCATATCCAAGCATTAACTCACTCTTATTACTTGTTCCAAGGACAAGAGCATTCTCTCGTGCCGAAATATCAAAGAGTGTTGCCATACGCATACGTGAAGAGAAATTTCCCTTACGAAGATTATCAAGATCTGCATTCATAGCTTCATAAGCTTCAAGCATAGGAGCGATGGAAACCGTAACACTTTTGAGTGAGAAATCCCGACATAAAGCATCTGCATCATCTAATGAACTCTGTGAAGAGTATTGTGAGGGCATTTTTACACAAAGAAGATCATCTCCAAAAGCTTTTTGTGCCAAAACTGCAACAACAGCAGAATCCAAACCACCGCTCAAGCCGACGACAACTCTATTCATACCTGTCTTTGTGACCTCATTTTTCAAAAATGAAACAAGATAGTCGCTTATTTGAGAATATTTACCCATATTTTATAGACAACCTTTACAATATATTAACAAATATGATTATATCAAAATTTGACAACAAAACAACACTCTTAACAATTATGTAACACTCTTTAAGTAATATTACAAATATTTTATAATAAAATATATTTTGAAAAGGATAAGTTATACAATCGCAAACAGTTATTAAAAAATTACAATACTTAACATTTATTCCGGTTTTTATTATTGGTCTTGGTATTTTATTTTTCATGTACAACACCTTGCATACTTATAGTGAGTTGCATACACTCAAAAAAAATATTGCAAAAGTAAAAACGATCTCCAAACTTATTAATGATCTTCAACAAGAGAGAGGTCTCAGTAGTGGTTTTATAGGTAGTAAAAAACTACACTTTAAACAACAACTTCTCTCAAAAAGAAAAGATACCGACCTTGATTTTCAAGATTTTATTCTCTCATACAATACACAACACGTACTCTGTACACAACTCAAAAGCAACCTCTCGCTTTTTAGAAAAATGCTCGACAGTGGAAATGTTACAACAGAAAAATCTTTTGATTTTTATACAAACTTTATTCAAACCATTCAAGCAAACTATCTACAAATTGCCTCCAATATCAGTGACCTTAAACTCAATACAAAACTTCAGTCCTACACAAACCTCTCTTTAATGAAAGAGGCACTCGGACAGATCCGTGCAACAATTAACGGTATTGTGAGTAAAAAAGAAGTAAGTACTGCTCTCATATACCGAACTATCCATGCAAAAGGTATTTATGATATTTCACAACACCGATTTTTTGCCATTGCATCTCCTCTTTTTTATACAAAACTCCAAAAGATTATCCATTGTAAAAATTATGAAGATGTTCTAAATATTATCAACAAATATATTACAGATAGTAATGTTAATATTACGGAAAGTCCAAGCCTATGGTTTAGCAATAGTACAGCAGCAATCAATAAACTCTACGATCTTGAACAAGAGTATATTAAAACAGTTGACCACTATATAGATAAAAAATCTAATGAAATTCTTTTAGAATTACTGCTTGATATACTCTTCATCGTTGCTATTATCCTACTTACATTATGGCTCGGTTTGAAACTCAAAAATGAGATCATTCGTAGTATCAGCCTTCTTGATGAATATAAAAGTGCAGTTGACAGAAGCAGTATTGTCTCCAAAACAGATATAAAAGGAAAAATCACCTACGTTAATGATCAATTTTGTAAAATATCGGGATATTCAAGAGAAGAACTCTTAAATAGACCGCACAGCATTGTCAGACATGAAGATATGCCAAAAGCAGCTTTTAAAGAGATGTGGAAGACAATTCTTGCCAAAAAACCATGGTTTGGTACTGTCAAAAACAGGAAAAAAGATGGTGGATTTTATATTGTTGAAGTAACAATTAATCCTATTTTAAATCATAATGGAGAGATCGAAGAGTTTATTGCCATTCGAAATGATATTACAGAAGTTGTTGAACTCCATGAAGAACTAGAAAGAACACAAGAGGAACTCATATACAGAATGGGCGAAATTGGTGAGACACGATCTCAAGAGACAGGCTTTCATGTTAAAAGAGTCGCAAAATACTCTGGACTCTTTGCAGAGTATTATGGTTTAGACAAAGATGCAATAAACTACCTCACAACAGCTTCTCCAATGCACGACATTGGAAAAGTCGGTATTCCTGATCATATTTTAAACAAGCCGGGAAAACTGACCAATGAAGAGTGGACATTAATGAAAAAACATGCCAATATCGGTTATGAACTCTTTAGAGACTCTGACAAACCACTCTTAAAAGCTGCTGCAACAATTGCTTACGAACACCATGAACGCTATGACGGCACAGGCTATCCAAGAGGACTTATCGGTGAAAATATCCATATTTTTGGACGTATTACCGCTATTGCAGATGTTTTTGATGCACTCTGTTCTGATAGATGCTATAAAAAAGCATGGAGTGACGAAGCTATTTTTGATCTTATAAAAAAGGAGAGTGGTAAACAGTTTGATCCAAAACTTGTTGAAATCTTTTTTACTCATCTAAAAGAGTTTTTAGCCATTCGAGACTATTATAAAGACAGTAGCTCTTTTATGCAAGAGAGCGATAGAAAGAAGAAGGAATCTTAATATGAAATTATCCAATATTATGCTTATATTGTCACTGATAACAGCGTCACTTTTTGGCGCACAAATGCAGATGAAACTATTTCAATCTGTTCCACAAAAAAAGGCTACTATCCTCCAAAAAGGCAAAGAGAAGAATTTCTGTTCTATTTGCGGAATGAAACTCCCAATGTTTTACAAAACAAATCATGCAGCCAAAGTCAATGGAAAAGAGAAACAATACTGTTCCCTGCACTGTCTTGTAGAAGATAGAGAACTCAACCATGCAACACTCCAGCATATTGAAGTTGTTGATACAAACTCTTTAAAGTTTATTGATGCAAACAAAGCCTATTATGTTGTCGGTTCCAAGAAAAAGGGAACTATGAGTATGACAAGTAAATATGCTTTTGCAAACAAAGCAGATGCTCAAGCTTTTGCAAAAAAATTCGGCGGAAAAGTTATGAATTTTCAAGAAGCTTATGCCGAAGCAAAAAAAGATTTTGCAGATGATGCCCGAATGATAGCAAAAAAACAGAAGATAATGGCGCAAAAAGGTGCTATGATATACAATAAAATGTGTAAAAAAACAGATGAAAAATTCACATCTGTCGCACAGGCAAAAGCTTTTGTTATAGAACATAAACTTTGCAAAAACCTCAATGCAAAAAAACTTCAGGCAGTCGGTCTCTATCTCTACAAAAGATAAACCTGAAAAAGAGAAGTTTAACAGACTTCTCTTTTTGCCATTACCTTTAACTCCGAGCAGGAGAATCCTGCCTCTTTTCTTGCTTCAATATTTAAATCATTGGGACGTAAAAATCCTCTTGGATAGTACTTTGCAATAATATCAAAATAGATATCTTCCAAGAGACCCTCTTGCTCACAGGCATACTTAAACCAGATATCTCCTTTACGCACATGATCTATCTCCTCTTGTAAAATAATTTCCAGATTTGCAATAATCTTTTCAATCATCTCATTTTTTGGAAGCTTTTTCAATTTTGCAAGAATCATAGGGGTAGCATCAAGTCCGTTTGCTTCAAGATAGCGTGGCACAACTGCCATACGTTCTATAAGCTTCTGCGTCTTCTGACTTGCTTCAAACAAAGCATCATGCACAGCAACAGCACCATAACTTACACCAAGACTCTCCAAGAGCTCTTCAAGCATACAAAAATGACGGATCTCATCATCGGCAACTTCCAGCCAATCCGCATAATATGCAAAAGGAAGATTATGAAATCTGTAAGCAGCATCAAGTGCAAGATCAATAGCTGAGTATTCAATATGTACAACAGCATGCAACAGATTGATCTGCCCCTCTTTTGTCGTAAGGTTGGATCGTTTTGGCACCTTCTGGGGAGCAACTCGCTGACAAACTTTGCTGTATGAAGGTTCTATAAATTTTTTTACTTCATACTCTGTTTCAAAAGAAGCCTCTCCTGCCAAAAACTTTTTATAAAACAGATCAAACAATGCTATCTTCTCTTTTGGATCTCCCGCCTCTAAAACCGACTCTAATTCTTTATAAAAATTCATAAACTTATCATGCTATAATTTCACTAAAAAAGAGATGAAAAGATGCAAATAAAAGTCCAACCGATGGGACCCTATCAAACAAACTGCTATATTGTTACCCTAGATGGAAAAGATATTATTATTGATCCCGGTGTTGATGCTACGGCATGGGTAAAAGAGAATGTTACAAATCCAATAGCCATCTTAAATACACACGGCCATTTCGATCATGTCTGGAGCAATGCTGCCTTACAAAAAGAGCTTGGAGTCAAACTCTACACACCCAAAGAGGATGCAATGCTGCTCAAAGAGAGTAGTTGGATGCCGGATCTTCCGCCCTCCACTCCCGATGTTTTGGTAGAAGATGATGCAGAACTTCTTATTGATGGCATAAAGGTTAAATTTCGCCACTTTCCAGGGCATACACCCGGTAGTTCTACTATTGAGATAGGTGATGCCATGTTCAGCGGTGATTTTATCTTTGAGAAGAGTATAGGTCGAACAGATTTTCCATATTCTAACCCTGAAGATATGAAAAAATCTTTAAAAAAATTTATGCAGCTTGATTTTGACAAAACAATCTATCCCGGACACGGTGATACTACTACCATCAAACAAGAACAGCAATATGCGCCCTATTGGATCCGTCAAATATGAGTCATTAATTCTCTTCTTCGTGTGTTCCACTCTCCTCTTCTTCTTTATCTAAGAGTTTGAGTTTTAGAACATGACGATCTGTAATAACTGTTTTAAACTCTCCATCAAAGACTTTTATATCTAAAACAAAAGCTTCTACATGAACATTCCGTTTTCGTCCCTCTTTGTGACGAACACGGGCTGTAAACTCAACTTCATCATGAAACTTTACAGGTGATAAAAATTGACAATCAGAAGCAACAAGAACAACATTGCGTTCATTGACAGCAAGCATTGCCGCATAATCAGCAGCAGAAAAGATAAAACCTCCGTGAATCAGACCTACTTCATCTGCAACCATCTCAGGAATAGTTCTTAAACGTAACTCAACATAACCCTGTTCAATTTTAAGTACTTCCCCGCAAAATTCTTGATTGATACGCTCATGAGTTTTAATAATAACCTCTTCACCTTCACGGTAATCATCCAGAGCTAACTCATCTTCTTCTATTGTATTATTCTCTGCCATTATTTTTTATCCTTTATAAGTCTCACATAAACGCGTTGTGGTGCTGGGTACCCTTCAACTGTTTTTGAACTATCATTTGGATCAAGGAAATCTTCTAAAGATTGCCCTTCAATCCACTCTGTTTTTCGTTGCTCACCAGCATCTGTAACAGAAGTTTCTAAAACTTCAAAATCACAAAATCCTGCTCGTCTGCACCAATTCTCCAAAGCCTTGATCGTTGGAACAAAGTATATATTTGGAATTTTAGAGTAACTCGACTCAGGACAAAGAGCCATCTCATCTTCCCCATCTATATAAAAAGTATCTAAGATAACTTCACCCTTTTTATCTAACCCTTTATAGAGTGACTTTAACATTGCAACAGGATCACTTCTATGATACAAAACACCCAAGCAAAAAATCGTATCAAACTTCTCTTCATAAAACTCCAAATGCTCGACACCTAAGAGTTCATAAACAATATCACTCTTGACAAAATGATTTATAAAATCAAATTGTGTTTTATAAAGAGGTGACGGATCAAAACCGACAAGAAGCTTTGGTTTATCTTCTAACATACGAAACATATAGTAACCGTTGTTACACCCTATATCGGCAACTCTCTTATCTTTTAAATTAAAATATGGTCGTAAAAGATTATATTTGATATTGCTCTTCCACTCGCTGTCTATAAATGTCTCCCCTATTTTAAAAGGACCTTTTCTCCAAGGCATCAACATCCTTGCCGTTTCATAAATTTGAGACTCATTGCACTTCCCTTTAACAGTAACAACATCTCCATAATCTATACCACAATCTATCTCTTCCAAAGAGTCCAAAGCTCTACGCAATGGTGCAATATTTTTCCAATTCATCCACTTTTGACGATCTTTTTTTATCTCTGCTATATCCATTTTTAATCACTGTTATATATAAATTTTACTATAATTGTATCTAAATTATTAAAGGATATTTTTTGAGATTAGAGAAAAAAGCTACCGTTGCTTCAAGTAGTGTTGCGACCCTCCTTGTTTTTATAAAACTCTCTGTTGGAATTTTAAGTGGATCTGTGGCTGTTCTAGCCTCAGCTATTGACAGTCTATTAGATCTTGTCATCTCTTTATTTAACTATTTTGCCCTACACAATGCCGAGAAAGATCCTGATGATAAATTTCATTTTGGTCGCAGTAAACTTGAACCTCTTGCCGCAGTTATAGAGGGGACGATTATCTCACTTTCGGCACTTTTTATTCTCTATGAGGCCATAGCAAAATTTATTCATCCAAAAGAGATGCAGTATATGCAGGCAAGTATCTATGTTATGATAGCTTCTGTTGTTATTACAGGAGCACTGGTTCTCTTTTTAAACTATGTGGCCAAAGAGACAAACAATATGGTTATTAAAACAGATGCTCTTCACTACAAGACAGATCTCTACTCAAATGGTGCTGTTTTACTTGCAATTATTATTGTAAACTATACCGGTCAAGAGATTGTTGATGCTATTTTAGGGGTTGGTATTGCTATTTATATGATCTACTCTGCTATTCCTATTATGAAAGAGGGTATTTTAATGCTTCTTGATGTTGCCCTTGATAAAGAAGATCTTGACAAAATTAAAACCATCATTACACAAGAGCCTGAAATAACAAACTACCACTACCTCAGAACTCGTATTTCTGGATCACATATTTTCATCTCCTTTCATGCCGTATTTAATCCGGATATTTCACTTTATGATGCCCACACTATCGCAGATAAAGTTGAAGCCAAGATCAAAGAACTTTTTGATGATGATAAAAAACTGCATATTATTATTCATATGGATCCCTATGATGATGCAGAAATTAATGAAGAAGAGGAGGAGTGGTAAACTTCCTAACTATTATCTTGAGTGAGTTATAATACGACAAATAGATCACAAAGGATTTACAATGTTAAAAGATATACTTTATACAGGTTTAGGAATGGGTGTTGTTCTTAAAGAGAAAGTAGAAAATGAGATCAAAAAACTTGAAGAGGAAGGCAAACTTAAAAAAGATGATGCAGCCTCTCTTGTAGCATCACTCTCGACAAAAGGCAAAGAGGAAGAAGAACGTCTCAAAGATCTACTCAAAACAAGCATAAAAGAGGTTATTGACGAACTTGGTCTTGCAACAAAAGAGGATATTGCCGATCTAAAGGATAAAAAATCCAAAAAATAAGATATTATAGTCCAAAAAGAGTTTGGGCTGTTTTTATATTTTTACTCACACTCTATCTTCTTATTAAGAAAAAAGAGAGCTTTTTAGGACTCAAACCACTCCCTCCAAAAGAGTTAGGTGAAACAGTCATCCTTCTTGGTGCAAGCTTCATAAAACTTGCACAGGTTCTTGCTACAAGAAGTGACTTTTTTAGTGAAGCCTACCTAGCCGAGCTCAAAGAACTTCATGATCAGCTCCCACCTATGAAAAGAAGTGAATTTGAGGCTGTATATGAAGAGGCTTTTGAAAAAAAAGATCCTTTTACAAAATTTGACAAAGAGCCACTTGCTTCTGCTTCTATCGGTCAGGTTCATTGTGCTTACCTCAAAGATGGCAGTAAGGTCGCTGTCAAACTTCGACGTGCTACTATTGTCGATCAGGTCAAAGTAGATATTAAAATATTAAACTTTTTTAACAACCTCTTTCGACCTTTTTTCTCTACCTATACCAAAAACTCTATTGATGCTGTGATCAGTGAATTTTCAAAGATGATCCTCCAAGAGGTCTCTTTTCATAATGAGCTTCATAATCTTAAAAGTTTTTCTGAAGTCTATGCAAACAGCGGTGTCACTTTTCCAAAACCTTATGAAGAGTATTGTTGTGATTGTGCCATAGTGATGAGCTATGAAGAGGGATTTCGATTTGACGACAAAGAGAATCTGCAAAAATATGATATAGATTTTCACTCCATCATCAAAAAACTTATCAATTTTTATACCGATCAGATGCTTCTTGAGGGGTATTTTCATGCAGATCCTCACCCTGGAAATCTTTTGGTTTCTAAAGAGGGAGAGCTTATTTTACTCGATTTTGGAATGGTAAAACGAGTTCCAAACACTACAAGGGTTGCCATCATTGAGCTAATCAAAGCTGCAAATGAACAAAACTATGAACTCTACATCAGTGCAAACAAACGACTCGGTACTGTTGCCTATGAAGCACCAACAGCAGAGCTTGCAGAGTTTTCAGCCAAAATGTTTGCTATCTTCTCTAATGAGAATCTTACAAGTGAGTCTATGCAACAACTCGCCTTTGATGTACTCGCAAGTACAAAAGATCTCCCTTTTAAACTTCCATCTGATGCTATTTATATTTTACGTGTAAGTGCTATTATAGAGGGATTAGGAACTACGTACATAGAAAACTTTAACGGCATAAAAGATATCTTGCCAACCCTGCAAGAGAACATTCCAAAAGCACTTGGTGCAAAAAGTTTTAGTGAACTCCTCACGCAAGGCATCAAAGATACTCCATTTATACTGCAAAATATTCAGACAAGCTTTCAAAAGATAGCAGAGAATGATATAGAGCTCAAACTCTCAGACGATCAGCTCTATTGGGTAGCAAAAGAGCTCAAGAACTATGCAAAACCACTTCTTGGCGGTTTTATTTTTATAATAGCAGGATTTTTTACACTGCTTTATGATAAAGATCTCAAAGAGGTAGCTCTTTTACTCTTTATTATTGGTGCAGTTCGTATCTACTTTAAAAGATAAGATACGAACTACTTCACCTTACTTTCTTTTAGGTTTTCCCATCTGTGCACTAAAGTTCTTATTTGCTATTGCTTCTAAAAAGACAGTCGCATAAGATCCTTTTGGCAAAGTAAAGCTGATGTTTAAAATATCAAAATTATTTTTATAGTCAAGTTTGATATCTGTCGGATAGATCAAAGCCTCTCTACGAGAACCTTTGTCATATAAAAATTCATCATCATATTTTGCCTCTATTTCACGTGCCGCATCGCGTGCACGAAAAACATCACGACCACACAAGAGTCCAGTAGGTACAACTTTATGTGCTTCAAAATCACGCTGTGGCATCTTTTTTGGAGTAAAAAGTTTTCCCTCATCGCTAGAGTAGACATCACCCTCTAAGAGTAAAAATTTTCCACTGTTTTCATTACGTGAGAGCATTACACGATCACGTAACCACTGGTTAAAGTAAAAAGATTGATAGACAGAGATAAGAAACTTTTTAAGCTTAGAATCTTCTATATGCAACTCTCCTGCTATCATCTCTTTTGCTTGTGTTATAGAGTCTTCATCACGTCCAAAACGTTGATAACCAAAGTAGTTTGGCAGACCATCTTTTGCAAGTTTCATCGCTCTTTTTTCAATTTGTCCCGCTTCAATAGGTGAGACACCAAAAAGATTAATGCTAAATCTGTTTCCAACAAGATCACCCATACGAATAGAGTACTTGTCTCGTGTTCTTTTTAAAATCTTAATACCGGGATGTTTAAACTTTTTGAGCGCTTTTTCATACTTCGCTTCAATAGAGATATACTGTGTTGTTGTCGCATGTTTATCTTTAAGTCCTGCATAACCGATCTTCTCAGCTGGTAGGTTTAGATATTGTGCAAATGCTGCTATCATATCCCATGTTGTCATCTCTATCTTTTGAACACGTAAAATAAGGTAATTTCCTTTTTCACTAAAAGTTCGTGGATTTTCATCAACGATAAAATCCTCTTTTGTCTGTTCAAACTTAAAATTTATTTTTTCTCTCTCTTGTAAATATTCTCTTTGCAATTTTTTCCTTATAATGCTAAACGCTGCAGTTTTTTATTGGCTACTGCTATATCTTTTTTTATCGCCTCTTTTAACTTCTCGATGGAGTCAAATTTTTCATTGTTTCGTATGAAATCTACAAAGCTAATCTCTGCTTTTTTCTCACACTTCACTTCACCATCAAGTATGTGACTCTCAACTGCAAAACTACCATCTGTACTCTCACGATGCCCTATAAAGCTTACAGATGGATGAAAATGTTCTTCATCATCAAGACGTGTCAATGTCACATAAACACCCTCTTTAGGAAGCAAAAACTCTTCTACTTGAAGATTAACAGTTGCCACGAGTTCACGTGAACCAAGTCCCTGTCCATCAATTCTTTCACCTGAAATAGTATAGTTATGTCCCAAAAATTTATTGGCACCCTCAATATCACCCATTTTTAATTTGGCTCGTATTTTATGTGAATGAACAGAGTCATTTTCATGTTTCACCTCTTCAACCACGACAACTTCTCCTTGAAACAGTTTTTTAAGATCATTAAAAGAGTACTTTCTGTCTTTTCCAAAATGAAAATCATAACCAACAATTATTTTTTGTAATTTTGGAAACTCTTTTTGTAAAAATTCAACAAAATCTTCACCTTTTAAATGTCGAATTTTTTCTAAATCAAGATAGAGAATTTTATGATCCGTATATGCTTCTCTGTAACGATTTGGTGTAAGATTGGCATAGCCTGTCTCAATAACAACAATAGTACCTGATGGATCCAATTCATTAAAAAGTGCCTGATGTCCAATATGCATTCCATCAAATCCACCAATAGCTATTGATAAGGTCTCTTTCATGACTACCTCTACTCTCTAAAAGTCATTACATTATAGTATATACAAAAAAAATATGCAAGCTTCACTTCACCACTCTTCTGCTATAATCGCGAAATTTTAAAAAAAGGCATTTTTCATTTGTTTGATATAAGAAAATATACATCTCCCAACATCAAAAACGATGTTCTCTCAGGTTTAGTTGTTGCCGTTGCATTAGTTCCTGAAGCAATCGCATTTAGTTTTATTGCAGGTGTAAGTCCTATCGTTGGGCTTTATACCGCATTTATTTTAGGACTCATTACCGCACTTATCGGTGGAAAACCAGGTATGATTAGTGGTGCAACCGGAAGTGTTGCTGTTGTTATTGTCGGACTCGTTGTCGCAGCAAATGCAAAACTTACTGCACTTGGAATGAGTGGCGATGAACTCTATGTGCATATGCTTAACTATGTCCTCCTTGCTACTATTTTAGCTGGAGCCATTCAAGTTCTCTTTGGTCTGTTTCGACTTGGAAAATTTATTCGTCTTGTACCACAACCTGCCCTTTACGGCTTTGTGAACGGACTTGCTATAGTTATTGCGATGGCACAATTTAAATTTTTTGAAGGTCAAGGAGCAAGTATGTATATTATTGTCCTAATTACGATGCTCATTATGTATTTTCTGCCAAAATATACAAAAGCAATTCCCTCCGGTCTTGTTGCTATTGTTCTACTAACCCTTGTAGTCTATATTACAGGTTTAGATACACTCACAGTCGGTTCTCTTGCCAATCTCTCAGAGTTTCAGGGGAAACTACCGCATCTTATCATTCCCGATACACTCTTTAGTCTTGATGCCTTTATTATGGTCTTGCCTTATGCTGTTATTATGGCGCTTGTAGGCTTGATAGAGTCTCTCCTTACCCTCGCTGTTTTAGATGAAATGAGCGGAACACGTGGAAGCGGAAATCAAGAGTGTATTGCACTTGGTTGTGGGAATATTGCTTCAGGCTTCTTTGGTGGTATGGCAGGATGTGCTATGATTGGACAATCGATCATCAACTATACTTCCGGAGGTTTGGGTCGCCTCTCATCATTTACTGCGGCTGTTGGACTTCTTGTCTTGGTTATTTCACTCACAGATGTCCTCAATGCCATTCCTGTAGGTGTACTCGTTGGAATTATGTTTATGGTAAGTATCGGTACCTTTGAATGGTCAAGTTTCTCACATCTCAAACATATGCCAAAGACAGACGTTTTCGTTATGGTAACCGTAACTATTATTACCGTTGTTGCAGACTTGGCTGTTGCCGTCATTGCCGGTGTCATTATCTCTGCACTTGTATTTGCCTGGAAACATGCACGAATCTGGGCAAAAACATATATGGAAGAGGATGGAACAAAAGTTTATGAACTTGAAGGACCGCTTTTCTTTGGAAGTGCTACAACATTCTCTGACAATTTTGATATAGAAAATGATCCAAACAAAGTTGTTATAGATTTTCGTAATGCCAGAGTTATGGACTTTTCAGGTGTTGAAGCGATTGATTCACTTGTTAAGAAGTATGAAGAGGCAGGAAAAACACTGCTTTTACGCCACCTCAGTAAAGATTGTAAAGCCATTATGAAAAAAGCCGGCCCACACTGCACCTATTCAGAAGACGATCCAACCTACAAAGTCGCTTTTGACTATTAAGAGAGTTCTATACTCTCTTTGGGCTCACCAATATAATACCCCTGTGCATAATCAATACCCAAAGCTTCAATCTTCTCTAACACTGCTTTATTATGTGTATATTCAGCAATAACTTCAATACCACTCTTTTTACAAACATGGACAATAGTCTCAACAATGAGGGCATTTTTCTCATTTTGAGCAATATCTTTAATAAAAATACCATCAATTTTCAAATAATCGGGATTAAGCTCTAAAAGTCTTGAGAAGTTTGAGTTTTCTACCCCAAAATCATCCAATGCAATTTGAAAACCTTTTTTCCTTAGTGAGTCGATCTGCTCGATCATATTAGAGTCTGCAAGCGTAACAATATCTTCCAAGAGCTCTAATACAACACGAGATGGTTCGATATTATATTTTTTGGCATTTGCAAGTAAAAACTTCTCCAAATAACCTAGATTGAGATCGTTAGAAGTAATATTGATCGAAAATTCATACTTCGTAGAACTAAAAACTTCAAAGGCGTGTGTGATAATCCGTCGTGTAATTAAAGAGAGTGTACCTGTTAATCTTGCAGCTTCCATAAAACGAAAAGGAGAGACGAGCGTACCCTCATCTATGATCCTTGCGAGACACTCAAACTTCTCTATTTTTTTTGTTTTATTGTTACGAATAGGTTGAAAAAAGCTGACTAATCGCTCCTCTTCAATCGCATCGTGAATTTTATTGATCCAATAACCATTCTCCTGCTGCTGTTTGGCATAAGCAGATTTTGCTTCAAAGATCTTATATGAGTTTTTCTTGTAGAGTCTTGCTTCATGAACTGCTGACGAGGCGTGATTGAGTGTGATAATACCGTTACCCATGGCAACACCAATGGTTGTAGATATTTTTACCATTGTATCATCCTCTTCTATCTCAATTTCTGATTGATTAAAAAAGGAGAGAATAGCTTCTGAAAACTCTTTGAGTTGTCGAAAATTTAAAAAATCTTCAATAACAAATACAAAAGAGTCTCCGTCAAAGCGAAAGAGTTTAGCATTTTTTGGTTGTAAAAGTTGCAATCTTAATGCAATTTCTTTTAATATATCATCAGCAACAATATATCCATAGGCACTGTTAATACTGCTAAAATTATCAATATTAACAACAAAAATATTTAAACGGCTATGTAAACGTATAAATTCCAAAAGTGCAAAACGATTTTGCAAACCGGTTAATTGATCCTGATAATAATCCCACTCTTTTGCTTCTAAAACAAACTTCATATGAACCTGCAATATAATAATTTACTATATTTTATCCTCTTATTATTATTTTTGACTTAATACAATAAAGGAATCAGGTTGAATAGATCTGTATTTTGGCATCTCCTGTCCTATATTTGCATTGATATAGGTAGGATCAGCTAATACATAGCGTCTTTTCCCATAATAGAGTACATCTCCGTTTAAAGGAATAAATAGTGCTGTTGTCATATGATTTGGGTACTTCACTCCTAAAACACGTACACCAAAGATCTTTTTAATGAGATAAGCAAATAAAATAGCTCTATCTTCACAGTCTGAAGCGTTATAATAGAGTGTCTCCTCTGCAAACATCACTTTTTCCGCACCAAACTGTTCTTCATCTCGCTCATATCTAAATGCTTTTTGCACAAAACGTAATACAAAATTCATTGCCGCACTAATCTTTTTACCATCTGTATATTTTTTTATACCAAAAACAATATCTCTATAGGTTTCATCTTCCATCGGTGCATCAAAATAAATTTTATAATCTACCTGAGGATAACTTTTCATAAAAGCAATCATATTTTTATTGTAATGAATAGTAAAATTATATGTAACTCCATATTCATTAAATTTCAGCTCTTTTTTCTCTATCTTTTTTTGTAAATTTGGAAGAGTAGCAAGTGTAAAATCAAAAGCTTTGTGAGCATTTGGATAGTTCTTCTCATAGGTATAAATCTGTGCAATATTATGACGATTATATTGAGAAAAAATATAATAGTATTTCGTTCCAAAATGATAACGTGGTGTTGAATAAACAATGTTTTTTGTATAAAAAAGCAGATAGATATTTTTATTCTCAGAGAGTGCAATTTTTACATCATACGAGAGTTTATTAAAAAGGAACCATCTATATATTTTTGCCTCATTTTCATCTTTAAAATAGTGATTTGAAAGCTTTTTGATAAGGAGATACACACCCCAATCATTCAAAGCAAGACGTTTTTTATAGCTTTTTATTGCTTCTAAAGTCACCCCATAATCACTCGATGCAAGTGTAGTAAAAAAGTTCGCTATTCCTGCTTGATTCAGCGGATAGAATTGTGCTTTGAGAACTCTATTGTCTCGGACAAAAGTGAGTTTAGATCCCAAAAAAGCAAGAGAGAATACTCCCTGCTTTTCTTTAATTACTTTTTTGGGAATTTCCTTTTTTAAAGGTTTTATAGGTTTTTTTACCGGAAGAACAATTTGTATAATCGGTCCGACTGCCGGAACTTTTTTCTCTACCAAAGGTGCTATAGATTTTGGTTTTTTCTCTTTGTATAAAGAGGGAGAAATAGAGGCTTTATAAGCTTTCCATTGCTTTTTTAAGTAGCTTTGAAAAGCTGCATCATTTTGATCTCTATAATCTTTATAAGTAGATGCTTCAACACTCTTAAACTCTGAAAAGCTCTCTGCATTTAAAAGTGTTGTGCAGAGTACAATAAGACTAAAAAGGCCAAACAGACTGAATAATTTTGGTTCCCCATCCTTGTTTCGTTGCACGATCCATATCTCCTTCGGTTTTGTAAAGTATTTTAGCATCACTAACTTGTGTTGAGTTGATCCTGTTGTATTGATCAATATCATAAGGACGAATTACCCCACTAATTTCAATAAGCTGTTTTTGATCATCAACTAAAATCTCTCGTCTCCCTGAGATAAAATAGTTACCGTTTTGAAGCACTTTAACAATTCTTGCAGAAATAGTTGTTGTAAAACTAGCATCTTTTACCGCACTCCCTTTCCCCTTGTAGGCACTGCTTGATTTTGAATTAAAAGCAATATCACTAAAACCATTCACACTATTCATAGCATTTTTGACATTACCGCTTGCCGCACCGGATGAAGAAAAAATACCACCGCCAAGTTGTGATGAATCAGTTTCACTCAACTGTTTACTTCCGGTGTTAGAACTCTTCGCAGTCTCTGAAATAATAACAGTTACAATATCATTAACCCGCATTGCTTTATGATCAGAAAAGAGAGGATTATCTCCCTTGCCAAAAAGACTACCTGTTGATGTAAAGTCTTGCTTCTCTTCACGCGCAGGCATCTGCTCTACATAAGCAGGTGGTTCAAAGTTGATCTCCGGATCGGTTAACTTTGCGGTACAGCCCGAAAGAAAACAGGATAATCCAACAACTGAGAGGGAAATGAGTAATTTTTTTTGCATTAAATCTCTTTACTATCAATATTTGTGTATAATTCTAGCAATTTCAGTTCCACAACAAGGATAATATTTTATGAGTTTACGAGATGATATCAACCAAGCAGTCAAAGAGGCTATGAAAGCCAAAGATACAAAAAAAAGAGATGCCCTCCGTCTCTTAACATCAGCATTTAAACAGATCGAAGTAGATGAGAGAAAAGAGCTCACAGATGAAGATGTTATTAAAATTATTCAAACACAAATAAAACGTCGTAATGATGCCGCAACACAATATAGAGATGCACAAAGAGATGATCTTATGCAGATTGAACTCGATGAGATAGCTTACTATGAACATTATTTACCTGCACAGCTCAGTGATGACGAACTTTGTAATGCCATTGCAAAAATTGTTACTGACAGCGGTGCTACAACAATGAAAGATATGGGAAAAGTAATGGGTTCTGCAAATAAGATACTTGCAGGAAAAGCTGATGGAAAACGCATTAGTGATTGTGTAAAAAAAGCATTAACACAACAATAACAATATAATTGATAGTGGAGAAAGCAGAGATGAACAAAAGTTTCTTAATACTCTTGCTTGCACTCCTCTTACATACTTCTCTTTACGCTTCTGTTAACTCTTTTTGTCTTGATAATGACTATTTTGTAGGAAAAGACGGACACTTTACAAACGGTATTTTTTATACTTGGTTTGCAGATAGTAACGAGAGTCTGCATCCTCCATTTATGCCAAACTTACAGACCAACAATGCTATCTCCTTCTCTCATCTTATTTTCACACCAAAAGATACAGAACAGACAGAGGCAATTTTAGATGATCTCCCTTATGCAGGCTATGCTCAACTAACATTTCTTTTGTATAAATCAACACAAAACTATTTTCATGAATTTGGTATTAATATAGGTCTTGTTGGACCAGATTCAGGAGCAGAAACCTTACAATCAACTTTTCATAAACTCATACACAACCATACACCAAAAGGATGGAATACACAATTAAAAAATCAAATGACTGCAGGAATCTCATATAATTTTGCTCTTAAAACAGAAAAAAAAGTTTTCTATGATTTAAAGTATGATTGGACAAATAATATACGAGGAGATATAGGAAATTTTTATAGTGGTGCATTAATTTCTACAACCTTGAGAATTGGAACAAATTTCCCAGATACCATTCCGACAACAGGTAACTTCATAGGAGGAGAAGAGAGTAAAAATCTTCATTTTCAAGCAAGTAAATCATTTAATTGGTCTCTCTCTTTTGGTATTTTTGCAAATAGAGTCTGGAACTACTATATTGTCGATAAAGCAATAGATGAAGGATATACTATAGCACATCTCAATTATGTTTTGGGAAATCAACTTCTTTACACTATTTTTTATAAAAATATCAGTTATGCTTTTAAACTAAAATCGATAAAACTCTACAAAAAGAGACCACCAAATGCTACAAAACAATGGGGTGGAATAACTGTTACTTGGAAATTTTAATTTTTTACAAACTCTTTTACCAATCATCTAAAATAAATTTTTTCGATACATTCCCACTATCACTATCATTCTCATTTATTTCAGGTTCTTGAACTTTTTTCACTTCAACTTTTTGCAAATGCTCTTCAAACTGTAACTCCAAGCCTTGACTTGTCATAATAAAGCCATTGACCTGTAATTTACCATCATGAATCTGCTTATGATGTTCTTTACAAAGTGGTACAAGATTATGTTTATTATCTTTATGAAAATGTCCGATAAAGCCTGATTGATCGGCTAAAGATTGTTGTGAAATATGATGCACATCTTCAGCAACAGCACCACAGATAATACACTTAGTAACATACAACTCTTTGTTATATTTTGATTTTTTCTTTTTGACTAAAAGCTCAAGCTCATCAAAATCATTTGCAAGTCGTTTCCGTATTTTATTGGCTCTTTGCAAAAATTCACTATCCATATGCAGTGATTTTGCAAACTCAAGACCATAAATACTGCTTCCACTACCCGCTTGTAATACACGATTAAAGATTAGTTTATCACTCTCTTCATCATATTCTACGCTTAAATGCAGATCAACAACATTATCAAGCCCTGTAATCTCCGGCATTGTTGAAAGCTGATGAAGATGTGTTGCAAAAAGAAAAAGACAACGAACATCAGAGAGTTTTGTAATAGCACTTGCAACAATGGCAACACCGGAAAGTGTCTCGGTTCCATGACTAATCTCATCACCCAAAACCAAAGAGCGTACGGTGGCACGATTAAAAATATTTTTCAACTCCAACATCTCAACAGCAAAAGTAGAAAGCCCTTTTGCCAAATTATCTTTTGAAACTATACGTGTAAAAAGAGAGTCAAAAATACTAAATTTCATAACAGCTGCACTTACGAAAAAACCCGATTGCGCCATAAGTACGGCTATTCCTATACTTTTCATTAAAGAACTTTTACCGCTAGAATTAATTCCATAAAGTAAAACACCGTTAATATCGTGTCCGTCATGAACGCTAACATCAAGCATAACTGTCGTAGGATGCGGTAGATCAAGATAGTCACGATTCCCCATAACAATATCATTAGGAATATAGATCCCTCCACGCTCCTGTAGCTCAATAAGAGGATGACGTAACTGCATGATCTGCATAAAATTTTCATCCTCTTTTGCATCCACAATCATTGGGCGAGAGTGTTTATACTCCTGCGCTATTTTTGAAGAACTCACACCAACATCAAGATCAGCAACATAGGCAATAACTCTTTCAAAAAGCAGAGCATAACGCCGTGCAAAAAGATTTTGAAGCAAAATATAACGTTCTTTTACAAGTGATACAATTTTACGACGATTTTTCATAATACGGTCAGAGAGTTCATCTGTGAAAGAAGAGGTTATTTTTACAGAATTTGTCAATTTTTTTACACTAAATTTTGAAAATTCATCATCTTGTTTAAAGAGTGATTCGATAAGAGAAAAACGATTCTTAGAAAGAGAAATATAATAACCCTCTTTTTCTAAAAGACCAAGTGAGACAACTTTTGTACTGCTATTTGCTTTCACATCTTCAAGTAACTTCTCTATTTTTTTCATAATGTCTTCAAAAGCAAGCAACATAACACTGTTCTCTTTCACAAGCGTATCTATACTCTCATCAACGCCACTCATTAAAAAGTTTTCATCTACCGTAGCATTGGTAAATCTTCGTGAAATATCCAGATCTATGCTCTTTTGAATATCTCGTAAAAACTCTTCAAGCTCACTCTCATGAAATGGCGTTCTCTGAATTTTATGTTTTTTGACATATCGCATTAACTCTTTGACACTCATCATAGAATCATATAGATGATTCATCTCAAAAGGGTGCAAACGCGCCAACGAGAGCCTACGTGCAAGTCTTTCAAGATCATAAATTCCGCGCATAGTTTCATCAAGATAACGCGTATGCGAGTTAACTTTTTCGATCAAATTATATCGACGTTCTAACTCTTCTTTCTCCATAATAGGGTTTAATAAACGCTCTTTTAAGAGACGTCTTCCTATGGCTGTAGAACTTTTGTCAAGCATCTTCAAAAGTGTAAATTCTCTTCGGTCTTTCGAAATAATACCCATCTGTTCAAGTGCATTATTTCCTAAATAGACAAAACGGCGATTATCTATAATTCGCGGCATAGCCATTTTTTGAACAATGTGGTAGTCATGTTCAATTACAAAATTAATAAGAATTGCCAAAGACTCAGTAATCATAGGAGATCGTTCAAGATCTAAATGTTCAATGGGAGAGAGCAGTGACTGAATTTGATACACTTCTCTAAAAAGTTCATTTTGAAAATCAATTTTGGGTCGTTGATTATTCACTGAATAGTGATAGTGTTCAGGAATTTCAAGGTACTGCATTACATGTTTTTGATCGCTTATACCATCTAAAAATGTCATCACAACTTCACTTGTTCTATAGACATTCAAAAGGTTAAAGATCTCATCAAGCGCATATGCGGGATCTTCACTTGTTCCATGCGTTTCATAAAGCCATGTTTTTCCTGTTGTTACATCAATTGCAGCATAACCGACTGTATAAATATCACGAAATTTATCTACTAAAATTGAAACAATATAGTTATCATCATTATCAACAATATGATCAAAATTTGTTCCGGGTGAGACTATCTGTGCAATATAACGACTAATTTTAGGAGGGTTTCCCTTTTGTTTAACAACAATAACAGTATATTTTTGTTCGGCAATCAGACGATTAAGGTAGCGTTCAAAACTGACAGCAGGAACACCGGCTAAAAGCGGATTTTTATCAGAATTTTCAATAATATTTTTATTTTTTTTCGTGAGTTGAATATTTAAGAGTTCGGCTATCTCTTTTGCTTTTCCAATCTGTTTTTCATCATTGTTAACTTCATAAACTTCAAAAAAGGTTCCTATCTCCATAAAAACGACCGTATCGCTTCCATATTTCTCTTCAAAATAACTCTGTAGATCAAAATATATTTGTGTTAAAAGTTTATCTTTATTGTTTAATATTTTATCTACATCTGATGAACGCATAGTACTCTTTTTCTCTGTTTTAATATTCGTGTGATTATAGCATAACAAGCGATAAATATAAGATTTTTTATATCAGAGTTTGAAAAATTTGTAGGTATTTTTAATAGGTGGTGGACGAGGAGAGATTCGAACTCTCGGTACAGTTACCCATACGCATCCTTAGCAGGGATGTGGTTTCAGCCACTCACCCACTCGTCCGTTTGAAGAGTGACATTATAATGATACTTTTATAATATGAAGCTTAAATCTGCTCTAAAATCTTTGCAACAACGGCAGAGGGATCTTTTGCCTGATAGATAGGACGTCCGACAACTATAAAATCCACCTTCTGCTCTTTTGCAAAAGCAACATCTGCTACCCGTTTTTGATCACCTGCATCTTCACCAAAAGGTCTGATCCCCGGAGTCAATGTCATAAAATTTTCATTTGTAATATTTTTGATGGAGAGTGATTCAAAAGCAGAACATACCACACCGTCAAGTCCGCTCTCTTGTGCATCTTTTGCAAACTGATCTGCTTTTGAAGCTATATCTTTCTCATAAACAGCCGCAAACTCATCTTCTGAAAATGAGGTAAGAGCCGTTACGGCTAAAACAACAGGACGATCATCATACTTCTCTAAACGCTCCATTACCGTACGCATAGCACGACGCCCTGCACTGGCATGCACATTAAACATATCAACACCAAGCCCCATAATAGACTCGGCAGCATCAGCCATAGTATTTGGAATATCATAGAGCTTTAAATCTAAAAATATTTTAAAGTTTGGATTGATTTTTTTAATAGCTTTTAAAAATGCTTCACCATCACGAATGTAACTGCGAAGACCAACTTTTAACCAGACATCATGGTCTTGAATTTTTTCAATTAGGGCTAAATTTTCTTCTTGTGTAGGGAGATCCAGGGCAACGCATAATTCCATAAGTAACTCTTTATAGTGTATTTATGGAATTATAACATTTTTGTTTTGTTTCAGCCTTATTTTGACTTCACCATTGTTTCAATTTTTTCAACAATAGTAGGATCTTCAAGTGTTGAAATATCTTGTGTAATTGGTTCACCTTTTGCAATAGAACGTAAAATTCTACGCATAATTTTTCCCGAACGTGTCTTTGGAAGTCCCGGAGCAAAAACAATATCATCACACAGAGCAATGTTTCCTATCTCTTTTTTAATAACATTGTTAATAGCTTTTACCTCTTCAACCTCATCGGCAACACCCTCATCATTTTTCAGTACAACATAAGCAAAGATACCCTCACCTTTAATATCATGCGGTTTGCCGACAACAGCAACCTCAGCAACATTTGGATGCTTTTTAATAGCTGCTTCAACCTCAGCCGTACCCATTCTGTGTCCGCTTACATTAATAACATCATCCGTACGACCGGTAATTGTAATGTAACCGTCTTCATCATAAACAGCACCGTCACCTGTAAAGTAAACTGCTTTGCCATCTTTTTTCACATCACCAAAGTACGATTTAATAAAACGCTCTTCATCACCCCAGACACCACGGATCATGGAAGGCCAAGGACGTGTAACACACATATAGCCTGTCTCACCGACAGCAACTTTTTCTCCTGTCTGCGGATCTAAGATCTCTCCTATAATCCCCGGTAGAGGTAATGTCGCACATGCAGGCTTGATTGGTGTAGCTCCCGGTAGCGGAGAGATAATATGTCCGCCTGTCTCTGTCTGCCAATAAGTATCAACAATAGCACATTGAGAACTTCCAACCTCTTCATAATACCACTTCCAAGCCGGAGGATCAATAGGCTCACCAACTGTTCCAAGTACTTTGAGGCTGCTTAGATCATATTTTTTCGGTTCATCTTCACCCATTTTATGCAAAACTCTGATGGCAGTCGGTGCAGTATAGAACTGATTGATCTTATACTCCTCTACCATTTTCCAAGCCCTTCCGGCATCCGGATATGTCGGAACACCTTCAAACATTACAGTCGTTGCCCCCATTGCAAGCGGACCGTAAACAATGTACGTATGCCCTGTGATCCAACCGATATCAGCCGTACACCAATAGGTATCGTTCTCTTTTACATCAAATACCCACTCCATTGTCATCTGTGCCCAAAGAATATATCCTGCCTGATTGTGCTGTACTCCTTTTGGCTTTCCTGTTGAACCTGACGTATAGAGTAAAAAGAGAGGATCTTCACTCTCCATAACTTCCGGATCACAATGTACATCTTGCGTCTCAATCAGTTCATTATAAGAGTAATCACGACCTGCAACCCACTCTATATCTTCACCGTTTCGCTCAACAACCAAAACTTTCTCAACCGGAGTATCACCCTCTAACGCCGCATCAACTACAGGTTTGAGCATATATGGTTTATCTTTTCTAAATGCTCCATCGGCAGTAATAACCACTTTTGCATCAGCATCTTCTATACGATCACGCAGCGCTTCAGCAGAAAATCCACCAAATACGATCGAGTGAATAGCACCGATACGTGCACAGGCAAGCATTGCATAAGCAGACTCCAAAATCATCGGCATATAGATAACAACTCTGTCACCTTTTTTCACACCAAACTCATTTTTCAATAAATTTGCAAATCTGTTTACATTATAATAGAGTTCCAAATAGGTAACAATCTGTTTGTCGCCTCTGTCCCCTTCAAAAATAATAGCTGCTTTGTTTTTACGAGAATCCAAATGGCGATCAATACACTGCACCGCGACATTGAGCTTCCCGCCTTCAAACCACTTCACAAAAGGAAAATTTGACTCATCCAAAACATTTGTAAACGGTTCTATCCACTCAAGTTTCTCTTTGGCATAGTGCCCCCAAAAACCCTCGTAATCTTCCATAGCCCACTCTTGAAGTTCATGGTATTCACACATATTTTTAATTCTAGCACTCTTTGCAAACTCTCTGTTTGGCTTATATACCGGTTTTTTATTTTCTGACATATCTGTTGCCTTTTGTTGTAATATTGCAAAAATTATATCTTGAAAAAATTTATCTTTCCTTGAAAATCTTTCATTCTTTTTTTTTAAAGTTAATTTTATTTGACTATAATTACACAAAATTTACAAATAAGAGGTAAAAAATGTTCGGAAGAAAACCCGATTTAAAAGAGTACAATTTAAGCGAAGATGAACTCGCAAAACTTCAATATGCAAAAATTGCAACAAACAAAGGTGATATCTGGATCAAACTCTATCCAGAAGAGACTCCAAATACAGTAGCAAACTTTGCTCATCTTGCACAAAGCGGTTTTTACAACAACCTTAACTTTCACCGTGTAATTCCAGGATTTATGGCGCAAGGCGGATGTCCACACGGAACAGGTACAGGCGGACCGGACTGGGCTATTGCTTGTGAAACAGACAAAAATACACATAAACACGTAAAAGGTACACTCTCAATGGCACATGCAGGACCAAATACAGGTGGAAGCCAGTTCTTTATCTGTTTTGTACCGTGTCCTCACCTAGATGGTGTTCATACTGTTTTTGGCGGTATTGAAGAGAATGATGCAGAGAGCTTCTCTGTACTTGACTCTATTGAAGGTCAAGATGAAATCAAATCTATTGAAATTTTTGAAAAAAAGGCGTAATTCATGAAAAATAAAATTCTTCTTAGTGTAATCTCGGCTACATTGCTTACAATCACAAATGCTTCTGCTTTCTCTCTCGGAGATGCAGCAAGCGCGCTCTCTGCAGTAAACAGTGCTACACAGACAAAACAGGCTCCTTCTGCTGCTACACAAAAAAGCAGTGATCTTACAAGTATGTTAACACAACAGCTTGGCGTTACAGACAAACAGGCTTCCGGCGGTGTCGGAAGTATTTTAAGCTATGCAAAAACAGCACTTCCACAAAATAAATATACGCAACTTGCAAGTGCTATTCCAAATGCAGGTTCTCTACTCTCAATGGCTCCAAAAGTAGCAAAATCAGGAGGTGGTATGAGTGCTCTTGCTGGTTCATTGGCAGGAAACAGTTCAGTAGGACAACTTGCCGGTCTTGCATCACAATTTTCATCATTGGGACTCAATAGTTCTATGATTTCAAAATTTGTTCCTGTTATTACAAGCTATCTTAAATCATCTGGTTCAAGCAGTGCAGCAGGTATTCTCTCTTCACTCTTTTAAGAGAATTGTCTATAGAAGCGAAGCTTCTGTAGGCTTTGCAAAAAAGTAACCTTGAAAATATTTACATCCAAATGAGCGCAGTTTTTCAAGCTGTTCTTCTCTTTCTACACCCTCTGCAATAACATCTAAACCAAATTTCTGCCCAATTGATATAATTGTTTTTATAATAATGGCATCATTTTCATCTTCCGTAATATCATCAACAAAAGATTTATCAATTTTCAACTCATCCATAGGTAGTTTTTTCAGATAAGCCAAAGAGGAGTATCCCGTACCAAAATCATCAATTGACATCGAGAGACCAAGTGATTTTAAACGATATAGCTTTTCTACTGTTGCATCAATATTTTTGATCAAAATACCCTCTGTTAGCTCTAACATTAAAAGAGTATTGTTAATTTGAAATTTCTCTAAAAGAGACTCTAACTTCTCAACAAACTGAGGTGATTCAAACTGCTTTGAACTCACATTAACAGCAACTCTCCACTCTCTTTTTTGCTTATCTTTACTCCAAAGTTTTATCTGTTGTACAGCCTCTTGTAAAATCCACTCTCCCAAAGAAACAATTAACCCACTCTCTTCTGCCAAAGGAATAAAATCGGCAGGAGAGATAACCCCTTTTTCCGGATCTATCCAACGTATTAATGCCTCAACACCTACAATTTTCACCTCTTGATCAAAAAAGATTTGTGGCTGATAGTAGAGCTGCATATTGTTTTCTTCTATGGCAATACGTAAATTTTCTGTTAAAAGAATCTTCTCTTCCATCAGTTTTTGAATTTCAGGATTAAAAAACTCAAACCTGTTCTTACCACCAAATTTTGCATTATACATTGCACTGTCTGCATATTTCATCAAAGCATCCATAGAGAGTTCATCATCATTAAAGAGCTTTATTCCAATACTTGCACTAATTCTAAAACTATGTTTTGCTATATTGTAAGGATCTTGCAATGCATTTAAAATTTTTTGTGCAATAATAGCTACATGCCTGATAACATCCTCTTTTTTGCTATCATTCGTCTCTATTAAAATAACAAACTCATCACCACCCAAACGAGCAACAATATCATTTTTACGAATAGAACTCTTCAAGCGGCGGGCTGTTTCTACAAGAACCTCATCACCTATGTTGTGTCCAACCGTATCATTCACCATTTTAAAGTTATCCAGATCAATAAAAAGAAGGGCATGATAAGACTTGGTTCTTTTACTTCTGTTGATCGCCTGTGAAATATACTCTTTTAAAAGCGCGCGGTTTGGTAAGGATGTTAAAATATCATAATGGGCGAGTTGCAAAATTTTATTTTCATACTCTTGCTGCTCACTCATATCTATAACAGCAGAGACTCGAACCTGTTCCCCAGCCAAAATTACATTATGCCCTCGTAACAGTGCAGGAAATGTTGTTCCGTCTTTTCGTAACATCTGAGCTTTATAAGGTTCTTGGACACTGTTTTTCATATATTCCAGTACAGATTCCATTGACTCAGGTGCAATAAAATCCAAAGCTCTTTTGTGAAGCATCTCCTCTTTTTCATAGCCCAAAAGTCTTACGGCAACCTGATTGACAAGTTTGCATTTTTTATCTTTGTCAAATATAAAAATAGCTTCAATCGTAGCATCCAAAAGTGCTTCAAAAGAGGCTGTAGCATTATTTTTTTCTCTAAGTAGCTCTTCTTGTAGTTGATGCTGTTTTGTAACATCAATACCAACTTGAATTTTTACTTTTCTATTATTGTCCCATAATGCAATTCTGTCATTAAAGAGATAATAACGCCCATTAATTGAGTTGAGATTCTCCCACTCAAAACAGTCACCGAGTTTTACATTTTCACTCTCTTTATTATGCAGTGAACAAAAAGGACACGGAGCATCTTCATTGTTTTGTAAAACTTTGTAACAGGTTTTCCCTATTATATTTTCTCCAAATTCTTCTATACATTTTTTATTGGCATAGACTATCTCATAACTTTCTAAATCAATAACATAAACAAGTGCACCAGCATCATTAATGATCATATCCATTGATTTAAATAAGTTGTTATCTACCATCATCTGTTTTATCTTTTATTTTTGTATTCATTATATAGTACAGAGAATAAAATTTCACTAAATTTTGTTATAATTTCATAAAAAAAGGCTCTCCTATTTTAGTACATATCTGCTGTAGTGTTGATTCCCATTTCTTCTTAGAAAAGCTCCAACAGGATTTTCCCGATGAAAAACTGATCGGTTTTTTTTATGATCCAAATATTCACCCCTATTCTGAGTACAAACTCCGTCTTTTAGATGTAGAGCGCAGTTGCAAAAGACTCGGTATTGAGCTTATTGAAGGCGAATATGATTACGAATCATGGCTCAAAGCAGTACACGGTCTTGAAAAAGAACCTGAAAAAGGGGCACGTTGCGAAGTCTGTTTTGAGAAGCGATTTTTAACAAGTGCAAAAAAAGCGCTTGAGATCGGAGAAAAAAAGATAACAACAACCCTCCTTGTATCACCACTGAAATCTCAAGAACAACTCAAACGTGTCGGTGACACATTTTACAAAGAGCATGGTGTCGAGTTTATAGCCGTTGATTACAGAAGCGGCGGCGGGACACAGGATCAAAGCCGTGTCACCAAAGAGCAGCAGCTCTATCGTCAAGACTACTGTGGCTGTATCTATGGTTTGACGATGCAGCGTGAACAACAAAATAAACTGATGGATGAGATGTTTTCACCTCTTTCAGGACGCATACTCCCGGCATCCATTGAAGAGAGACTTGAACTTTATGCAGAAAGAAATCGACTTGAAGAGGAAAAAAAAGCCTATAAAATCATTAGACAAAAATTTTTGAACTATAGAGAATTTTCCTGTCAACTCATCAAAGGAAAAACAGAAAACATTGATGCTTATGCTCTAAGCTACTCAACACTTCCAAGAAAACGTGCGCAAGGAAAAGTTGAATTTATAAACAAAGAGATTGCATATTTCAATCGTGATGAAATTAAATTCATTACAATTGAATTTTTTAATAATTTTTTCCACCGATCATACCAAAATGTGCAAGAGCTTGTTTTTAATCCTCCTTCATTTAATGAAGAGATACGATTACGCCATAAAATCTCGGCATCTCCGTATGACCTAACACCGATTATTGTCGTAAAAGAGATTCCAAAGACAAAGGTAACTCTTAAACTTGACACCAAAGTTTATGAAGATACAAGAGAAAAGCTAATCATTTTATAATGATTTTTTTGCTAAAATATCCAAAAATATTATTATAAGGTTTTTCAATATGCTTATGGATGTTATGGACATACAAAAAATTCTCCCACACCGTTACCCTTTTTTACTCGTTGATCGCGTTACTGATTTAGTTGCAAAAGATTCAATTGTCGCTTATAAAAATGTATCTATTTCAGAACCTGTTTTTCAAGGTCACTTTCCGGGTCATCCGATATATCCCGGTGTTATGATTCTTGAAGGAATGGCACAAGCAGGTGGCATCTTGGCTTTTAAAAGTATGGATGATGTTACTGAAGAGGAGATCCAAAATAAAGTTGTTTACTTTATGAGTATTGACAAAGCAAAATTCCGATCACCGGTAAAACCGGGGGACAAACTTGAGTATAAGATCTCTGTTATCAAAAACAAAGGCGCTATCTGGCTACTTAAAGGGGAAGCGTATGTTGATGGAAAATTAACAAGTGAAGCTGAACTTAAAGCTATGATAGTGGATAAATAGGCATAAACTTGAGTACTATATCTAAATTAGCCATCATTGAAGATGGTGCAGTTATTGGAGAAAATGTTGAGATTGCTCCTTTTTGTTTTATCTCCAAAGATGCCGTAATCGGTGATGGAACAACCATTGCACAAAATACATGCATCTACGGAAAAACAACTATTGGCAAGAACAATAAGATCTTCTCACACGCTGTGATAGGTTCTATTCCTCAAGATCTTAAATTTAACGGTGAAGATGTGGAACTCATTATCGGTGATGACAATACCATTCGTGAATTTACACTCTTCAATCCGGGAACAAAAGGCGGTGGTGGCAAAACCATTATCGGAAATCATAATCTTTTTATGGGTTATGTACACCTTGGACATGATGTTATCATCGGAAACCACTGTATCTTGGCAAATGCCGCAACACTTGCCGGTCATGTTGAACTTGGAGACTATGTCGTTATCGGCGGTATGACTCCGGTGCATCAGTTTGTCCATATTGGAGATTATGCCATGGTTGGCGGAGCTTCGGCACTTGCACAGGATATTCCTCCATTTTGTATGGCAGAGGGTAACCGTGCAACACTTCGAGGACTCAACTTAACCGGATTGCGCCGAAATATTGAAAGAGAAGATATCAATGCACTTAAAAGTGCCTATAGAGACCTGTTCGAGTCGGGAAAAGCACTTAAAGAGAGTGCAAGTGAACTTTTAGAAAATACGAAAAACCATTATGTTATTGATCTTTGTAATTTTGTTATTAAGACAAAAAGAGGCATACCATTTGAGAGGAAAAATATATAAATGATACATAGACATTGTAGCTTTTGCGATGCAAGTGAAAGTGAAACAAATCCGCTAATAGCCGGCAATGGTGTTTACATCTGTAAAAACTGTGTCATCTCAGCATATAAAATTATGTTTGGTGATGAAAAAGCTATGGCAAGCGAATCAAATAATAAATTAACAGAACATGTTGAAAAACTGATGACTCCAAAAGAGTTAGATCAATTTTTGGGAGACTATATTATTGGTCAGGAACGTGCACGAAAACTCCTGAGTGTTGCCGTGTATAACCATTACAAAAGAATTTTCAAACTCCATAACGCTACAGATGACGATACGGAAATTGCAAAATCAAATGTCCTGCTTATCGGACCTACAGGTTCTGGAAAGACATTAATGGCACAGACTATTGCCCGTGTTTTAAATGTTCCTATTGCCATCGCAGATGCAACAAGTCTTACAGAGGCAGGATATGTGGGTGAAGATGTTGAAAACATCTTGACAAAACTGATTCAAGCAGCTGATGGAGATGTAGAGCGTGCACAAAAAGGGATCATCTTTTTAGATGAGATCGATAAAGTATCTCGTATGAGCGAAAATCGTTCTATTACCCGTGATGTAAGTGGTGAGGGAGTACAGCAGGCTCTTTTGAAAATTATAGAGGGTTCTTCTGTGAATATTCCGCCAAAAGGTGGAAGAAAACATCCAAACCAAGAGTTTACATCGATAGATACAACCAATATCCTTTTCATCTGTGGTGGTGCTTTTGACGGTCTTGAAGAGATCTTAAAAAGAAAACAGGGAGAGAATGTTCTTGGTTTTGGCCATGAAAAAAAGACAAAAGATGAAGCAAAACCGACATTTGATATGGTTGAACCTGATGATCTTGTACATTACGGACTTATTCCTGAACTTATAGGACGTCTTCCTATTATCGCTTCACTGAGTGAAATTACAGAAGATGATATGGTGCGAATTTTAACAGAACCAAAGAATTCACTTGTAAAACAGTATAAAAAACTCTTTGCCATTGATGATGTAGAACTCAATTTTGAAGAGGATGCACTCCGTGCCATTGCACAAAAAGCGATCAAGCGTAAAACAGGTGCACGTGGACTTCGTGCTATTTTGGAAGAATCTATGATTGATATTATGTATGAACTCCCAGAGTACGAAGGGTATGAACTTCTCATAACAAAAGAAGTTATAGAAAATGGTGAAAAACCGGTTTATATTAAAAAATCGACACAAAAAACAGCATAAGGTAAATAGATATGATTTTTAATAAAATAATAGGTCTCTTTTCAAATGATCTCTCGATCGATTTAGGAACAGCAAATACAATTGTAATTGCAAAAGGTCGTGGTATCATTATCAATGAGCCCTCTGTTGTTGCAGTAAAAACAGAAAAATATGGACATACCAGAGTTTTAGCTGTTGGACATGATGCAAAAGATATGGTCGGGAAGACTCCGGGTAATATCAAAGCCATCCGTCCAATGCGTGACGGTGTCATTGCAGACTTTGATATGACAGAGAAGATGATCCGTAAGTTCATCGAAAAAGCACATGGAAGAAGTTCTTTAATCTCTCCACGTATTATTATCTGTGTTCCTTATGGACTAACTCAGGTTGAGCGAAAAGCGGTACGTGAGTCTGCCCTCTCTGCCGGTGCACGGGAAGTTTTTCTTATTGAAGAGCCTATGGCCGCTGCTATTGGTGCAGGTGTAGAGATCCGTGAACCACAAGGAAATCTTGTTGTTGATATCGGTGGTGGTACGACAGAGATAGGTGTTGTATCACTTGGAGGACTTGTTCTTTCCAAATCAATCCGTACTGCCGGTGATAAAATTGACAAAGGTATTGTTGATTATGTAAAGAAAAAATACAACCTTCTTATTGGTGAGAGAGTTGCAGAAGAGATTAAGATCAATATCGGTACTGCCGTACCACTTGATGAAGAACTCACTATGATTATTAATGGTCGTGATCAGGTTGAAGGACTTCTAAGCTCTGTAGAGTTAACAAGTGAAGATGCAAGAGAAGCGATGAAAGAACCACTTAAAGAGATAGCAGAAGCACTTCGTGATGTACTTGAGCAGATGCCACCGGATCTTGCAGGTGATATTGTCAATCACGGTATTATCTTAACAGGTGGTGGAGCACTTATTCGCCAACTTGACAAATACCTTTCAGATATTGTAAAAATTCCTGTTTTTGTAGCTGATGAGCCCCTTCTTGCCGTTGCACGCGGAACCGGTCGTGCTCTTGAAGAGATAGATCTTCTTCAAGAACTTTTTGAGAATGAATAAAAAACTTCTTCCCTACATTCTTATTATATTAGCACTCTTTATGAGTGCTCTCTCTTATACAAACAGCTTAAAACCACCCCTGCTCTCTTCATTAAACAGTATAAAACGCTTTTATCACAATACAACAGAGACTATTTCAAACACTATTGATGAGCACTTTTTTCAAGCACAAGAGATCCGTAAACTCAAAAAACAACTCAAAAATTATAATAATAATCGTCTTGTTCTACAGCAATTTGCATCCAATGTAAACAGTTTATATAAAGAGAACAACTCCACTTTGGCATTGGATCCAAGAACAGAACTTGTTCGTACTATTGCTTATGAAAAATTTGGGAACTTAAATCGGGTCTGGATAGATATTCCCGACTATAACAGCTCAAAGATCTATGGTCTAGTCTATAAAGAGATGGTTGCCGGTATTGTTGTAGCAAAAGAGAACAAAGCACTTGCACTGCTAAACAGTGACATTAAAAGTACCTATGCCGTCTATGTAGGCAAAGAGAAAGCACCCGGTATTGTCCATGGTAACAATAGTAACTATCTCATCGTTAACTTTATTCCAGCCTGGTTTCATATAAAAGTAGGTGACGAAGTTGTTACCTCTGGTCTTGATAATACTTTTTTTCAAGGTCTCAAAGTAGGACGTATTACAAGTATTTCTAAAGCACAGGGGTATCAAACAGCACATATTGATCCCTACTATAAGTCAAATGATCCCGACTATTTTCACATTATAAGGAAACCCCAATGAAACTCTTTTTAGCGCTTTTTCTCCTTACAAGCTCACTGCTTTTTGCACAAGAGAAGCAAAAAGTAACCCTTGGTCTTGGACTCTATACCCAATCACAGCCATATAAAAATGTTGATAACCTTATTCTGCCTTCACCTGTTATTTTCTTTGACAATGGTATTGTATATGCAAGATGGAGTCGTTTTGGTCTCTACTTTTTAGGAGAAAAAAAATCTGATTATGCTTGGGGTTTTTCACTCACAGTGCAACCTCGGACACTTGGCTATAAAGCATCTGATTCTCACTATCTCGAAGGAATGCAGGAACGGAAATCAACCTTTGAAGGTGGTTTGGCTTTCTCAGCGAGTTATCAAAACAAAAGTTACATTGAAATTATGCTCTTAGCAGATATGATGCACCATAACAATTCATGGGTTTGTAGAACAGAAATCGGAGATAGCTATAAAGCTGGAAAGTTCACATTTTATCCAAGTATAGTCCTTCTCTATCAGGCAAAAAAATTTCTAAACTACTACTATGGGGTCAAAGAGAGTGAAGCAACTGCATCCCGTCCCGCCTACCAAGCAGGAAGCGGCTTGGAGTATGGTTTACAGAGCTATATTAAATACCCTTTTACAAAAAAAATTGCGGCTCTAATAAATATTCGTTACGATCGACTTCCCAAAAGTGCACAAAATTCACCACTTACCGACAAAAATTATATCTATTCGGGACTAGCATCACTCATTTATACCTTTGAGTATTAACTCTCATCAAATATTAAGTGCCTTTTGGCTATAATCTCTAAATTTTTAAGACTTTATTTAAGAGGTAACAAATGCCAAAACGCACCGACATAAAAACAATTTTACTTATAGGTTCTGGTCCGATTATTATCGGTCAGGCATGTGAATTCGACTACTCTGGGACACAAGCTGTTAAAACACTCAAAGAGCTTGGATACCGTGTTATTCTCATCAACTCAAATCCTGCAACTATTATGACCGATCCTGAATTTGCGGATCGTACCTACATTGAACCAATCAAAGAAGATATCATTGAAAAGATCATCAAAGAGGAAAATGTAGATGCAATTCTTCCGACAATGGGCGGACAGACTGCACTCAATGTTGCTATGAGTATGTATGAAAAAGGAATGCTTGAGGGAGTCGAGTTTTTAGGTGCAGATCCACAAGCTATCAAAAAAGGAGAAGATAGACATCTTTTTAACGAAGCCATGACAAAAATTGGAATGGACCTTCCAAAAAGCAAAAATGCCTACAGTGTTGAAGAGGCTATTGAAGTTGCAAAAGAGATAGGTTTTCCGGTAATCAGTCGTGCATCATTTACACTTGCAGGTGGCGGAAGCGGTGTTGCTTACAATATGGAAGAGTTTGAAAAACTTGCTGCAGAAGGTATCTCTGCATCTCCAATCAGTGAGATTGAGATCATGGAGTCTATGCTTGGTTGGAAAGAGTATGAGATGGAGGTTATCCGTGATAAAGCGGACAACTGTATCATCGTATGTTCTATTGAAAACTTTGATCCTATGGGTGTGCATACTGGGGACTCTATTACAGTAGCCCCTGCTCTTACCCTTACAGATAAAGAGTACCAAAGAATGCGTGATGCCTCTTTTGCAATCTTACGCGAGATCGGTGTTGATACGGGTGGAAGTAATGTTCAGTTCTCAATTGATCCAAAAACAGGTCGTATGATTGTTATTGAGATGAATCCGCGTGTTTCACGCTCATCTGCACTGGCTTCTAAAGCTACAGGTTACCCTATTGCAAAAGTGGCAACACTTTTAGCTGTCGGATTTACACTTGATGAGATCACCAATGACATTACAGGTACACCTGCATCATTTGAACCCGTCATTGACTACGTTGTTACAAAAGTACCGCGTTTTACATTTGAGAAGTTCCCTGAAGCTGTAGATACACTCTCAACTTCTATGAAATCAGTTGGTGAAGTGATGGCTATCGGGCGTACATTTAAAGAGTCAATTCAAAAAGCACTCTGCTCTCTCGAGACCGGACTATGCGGATTTGATGAGATCGATGCAGATGATGCGTTTGTACGTCATGAGATCCGTCGTCCAAATGCCGACAGAATTTTATATGTTGCCGAAGGTTTTAGACGTGGTATGAGTATTGAAGATATGTTTGACACATGCCAGATCGATCCATGGTTCTTATACCAACTTCAAGAGTTGATGCAGACAGAATCAACAATTACTGATAAAATTCTTTTCGATGCCGAACTTATGAGAAAAGTAAAAGTTGATGGCTTTAGCGACAAACGTATTTCACAACTTATTCAAAAAAATGCGGGTGAAACAGTCAGTGAAGATCTTGTTTATGAAGCACGTAAAAAACTTGGTGTCAGCCTTGAGTATAATGAAGTAGATACTTGTGCGGCAGAGTTTGAAGCACTCACCCCTTACCTCTATTCAACAACAAACATCACAAAACTTCCGGCTGTAGAGAAACGCCAAAGCGATAAGAAAAAAGTCCTTATTTTAGGTGGCGGACCAAACAGAATCGGTCAAGGAATCGAGTTTGACTACTGTTGTGTGCATGCTGCATTTGCCCTCAAAGAGATGGGCATAGAGACTATTATGTATAACTGTAATCCTGAAACAGTCTCAACAGATTATGATACATCTGATGTACTCTACTTTGAGCCTATTGATTTTGAACATGTACGTGAAGTTATCGAAGCTGAAGATCCAGATGGCATTATTGTACACTTTGGTGGACAGACACCACTCAAACTTGCAGACGGACTTACAAAAATTGGTGCAAAAATTGCAGGAACACCATCATCTGTTATTGATTTAGCAGAAGATAGAGAGCAGTTTAGCGATTTCGTAAACCGCCATAACCTCAAACAGCCGGCAAACGGACTTGCTCGTACAAAAGAGGAGTCATATATCATCGCGGAAAAACTCGGTTATCCTGTACTTGTGCGCCCTTCATTTGTTCTTGGTGGTCGTGGTATGCGTATTGTTTACTCAGAAGCTGAGCTCAAAGAGTATATGGACTTAGCGATCTCTGTAAGTAATGAAGCACCTGTTTTAATTGACAAATTCTTAGACCAAGCAATTGAGCTTGATGTGGATTGTATCAGTGACGGTAAAGATGTCTATATCGGCTCAGTTATGCAACATATTGAAGAGGCAGGTATCCACTCGGGAGATTCTGCTTGTTCATTGCCTCCTGTAAACTTAACACAAGAGATGATCGAAAAAGTTGAACTTCAAACAAAAGTAATAGCACTCGGTCTTGGTGTACGTGGTCTTATGAATGTACAGTATGCAATTTATCAAAATGAGATCTATCTTATTGAAGTAAATCCGCGTGCAAGTCGTACTGTTCCATTTGTAAGTAAAGCAACCGGTATGCCTTTGGCAAAAGTTGCAACACGTGTTATGATGGGTGAAAAACTCCGTGACGCACTTGCATATTATGATAAATATAATATCGTAGAAGAGGCAAACGATCTGCTTCGTCCACGTCTTAAAGGACATGTATCTGTCAAAGAGGCAGTCTTTCCTTTCCATAAACTCTATGGGGCTGATCTTGTTCTCTCTCCTGAGATGAAATCAACCGGTGAAGTTATGGGGATCAGTAAAAACTTTGGTGTTTCCTTTGCCAAGTCACAACTGAGTGCCGGCAATAAAATTCCGACAGGCGGAACATGTTTCCTCTCTTTTGTTGACGGTGACAAACAATATGCTGCTGAAATAGCTGCCGGACTTGTCAAACATGGCTTTAAACTTGTTGCAACAAAAGGGACACAACAAGCTATTGAAAGTGCAGGCATTGCATGTGAACGTGTCCTTAAGATCTCAGAAGGTCGTCCAAATATTGAAGACAGTATGAAAAATGATGAAATTCATATGGCAATTAATACTTCAGACAACAATACAAGCAAAAAAGATGCTGTTGTTATCCGTCAAGAGGTTCTCAAAAGAAGTATTCCATACTTTACAACACTCAGTGCTGCACGTGCACTTATCTTGGCTCTTGATGAGATGGAAGATGATAAATGGCTACAAGCAACAGCACTCCAAGACTTTCTTATATAAAAAATAGTATCATTCTTACACAAACCGACACTACCGTCGGTTTTGTCTCGCAGAATGAAATAGCCTTACAACAAATAAAATCCCGACATACAAACAAACCATTTATTCGAGTATTTCAAAATTTTCAAGAACTTAAAGCTGCAAAAATTCGCATACCAAAAAATAAAAAAAAGCTCTTACGCCGTGCAAAAAAAAGTACCTTTATTGTTAAAAATCAGGCATTTCGCATAGCGAAAGCACCCCTCAACTCTGAAGTTTTACGAAAGCTTAATTGGTCCTACTCAACCTCTGCCAATGAGAGTGGTAAAAATTTTCAACGCTCTTTTTGTGAGCAAAAAGCTGATATAATAGTAGAAGAGAAAAAAGGACTTTTTGAAGGTAGCGCTTCAAAACTCTATAAAATTAACAATCTGAAAAAAGAGAGGTTACGATGAGTAAAGTAATTCAAATGATTTTAAGTGGTATATTTTTTACCTTTATTTTAGACTTTTTCATTTTTTTAGGTATTAAACAGAACTATATTGATCCTAATAATATAGGAGTTTACTATAATATTCTATTTGCCGATCATCAAAATATCTATATCTTTATAGTTGTCTCACTTCTTGTTGGTTTTATTGTTATGTATCTTCCTACCAAAATAACACTAGCTACAATCGGGACACTCTTTTTACTTTCACTTGCAACACTCGTTCCCTCTCTTGGTAAACGTGTCGGAGAAACACTCCTTATGAAAAAAGATATTACAATCAGCACCAATAAATTTACCTATCATGGGGATCTCCTCTACGATGGCAGAAAAAAGATTACTTTTTACGATTATGAACTAAAAAAAGATATAATTCTAGATAAAAATAAAATCAAACAAATAAAAGGGAACTACTAATGAGACATATCTCTTCTTTGGCAAAAGGTGTAGCACTCGGTACTGCTGGTATTATGATGATAAGTACACTCACAGGGTGTGAACAAAAGCAACAACAAGAGGCACAAAATAAATTTTTAGTAATTGAACAACTTCCTGACGGTACGTATAAAGTAGTTGAAGAGATGCCGACAGAGGGGCCAACTCGTGCAATTATTCGTGAACGTGATGAAAACGGAAAAATCACAGAACGTTTTATGAATGAAGCAGAGATGAAAGCTTTAGCAGAGCAGGAGTACCAAAAAGTACAAAATGGTACGAGTGAAACTGTTCAAGAGAATCACAGTGGTGAAGGTATGGGCCTTGCCGGAACAATCCTTGCTGTTGCAGCAGGAAGTCTGCTTGGAAATATGATAGCAAATTCACTCATGAATAACAAAGCATTCTCAAAAAATACACGCAGTGCTTATACCTCTTCAGCTTATAAGAAAAAAAGTGCACGAAAATCCTCTACAAAAAAGAGTTTTTTCAACTCTAAATCAAAAAGTTCGAGCTACAGAAAAAGTAGCGGCGGCTTTTTTGGAGGCTAAAATATGGTAACAACACTCAAAGTCAATCCAATTGATGACAAAACACTTGAAGAGATAGGTTTTAGCTGGCATACCGACAGTGATGGCACTAAATATGTAAGTGATGCAGTTGTAGAACTAACACAAGAAGAAGCAGAAGCCTACTATGAAGCAGTAAATACTATCTACGATATGTATGTAGAAGCAGCAGAGTATGTTATAGACAATGACCTCTTCTTTGAGCTTGGTATTCCTTTTAATCTTATTGAAATGATCAAAAAATCATGGGAGAATGATGTTCACTGGCATATTTACGGGCGTTTTGATCTGGCAGGCGGTATTGATGGAGAGCCTATAAAACTCATTGAATTTAATGCAGACACACCAACTGCACTCTTTGAAACAGCTCTATTACAATGGGCAATACTTAAATTTAATGATATGGATGAAGCACAGCAGTTTAACAATGTTTACGATACAATCAGTGAAAATTTCAAAAGATTGATCACTCTTTTTGATGATACAGAAAATTTTGATGAGCTCTATGATGGATGGAAAATACTTTTTTCATCAGTTGAAGGTAATGATGAAGAGGAAGCTACTGTAAAACTCCTTCAGCAGATGGCAACAGATGCCGGTTTTGTAACAAATTTTGAATTTTTACAAAATGTACAGTTTGATGATGAGGGAATCTATGATCAAGAAGGAAATCAGTATGAGTACTGGTTTAAACTCTATCCATGGGAAGATATAGCAACAGATGAACCTGAATTAGCAACAACTCTCACCCATATAATGCAAAACCAAAAAGCTATTATTCTTAACCCTGCTTATACACTTCTCTTTCAATCTAAAGGAATGATGGCAATACTATCTGAACTTTTTCCAGACTCACCCTACCTCCTAAAAACATCTTTTGAACCGTTAGAGGGAGTAAAACAGGTAGAAAAACCAGTTTTTGGACGTGAAGGTGCAAATACAAAAATAATAGATAGCAATGGCACAACCATAACACAAACAGATGGACCGTATGACAACTACAAAAAAATCTATCAAGAGTATGTAGAGTTCTCTAAAGATATTCACAAAGAGAAGTACCAAGCAGGTGTTTTCTTTGCATATGAGGCATGTGGATTAGGATTTAGAAAAGGCGGAGATATCTTAGATAATATGAGTAAATTTGTGGGGCACGTTATAGTTGAATAGACTATAACGTTGATATTCTATTGTAATTTTTTCTTTAAAATAACTTTTCCAGCCTCAACACCCGGCTGATTATATGCATTAATATACATAAATTTTGCACATAAAGAGGTCAATAACTCATACTCATACATTAACCCAGCAATAGCACTCTCACAAACACCATCAATTGTAATCACATCACAGGGGATATCTTTAAGGTTATTAATAGATTCGATTGTTGCATCTGCCTGCTTATTAATAAGATCAGAAAAAGCAATACCATTAATATAATCAAGCTCTTCCAATCCTTTTAATTTCACTTCAGGAATTTTCAGATCATTATCAAAATTTTCTACTTTAATAACAGTAACTGTCTTATCACGTCTGCCTTCTACTATTAATTGTAAAAAAGAGTGTTGGTCAATAGGTCCTATAATGCCTATTGGTGTCAATCCCTGACGTGTTTTATTGATATCTATTTTTCCAAGACTCTCACCCCAAAGCTGTATATACCACTTGTTAAAACCCTCAAGGCGTGATGAGTATGAAAAAACAACATTTATATTAAAACTGTTTTTATACTCAACTAAAAATCTCGCTTTTTTCAATAAACGCTCTCGGAGATTTTCACGTTTATTATTTCGTGTTGCAAAAAAATCATTATGAATATCTTGTGCACCTTCCAAAAGAGCATCAATATCAATACCGACAATAGCAAGTGGTAGAAGTCCAACCGCAGAGAAAACAGAAAAACGTCCACCAACATTTTTAGGAATTTCAAAAGATACAATACTATTTGCATCTGCATAAGTTTTCAGTTTTGAATCACTCTCTGTTACAACAACAGTATTTTCATGATCACATTTTACAAGAGAATTAATATATTTAAAAATAGCTATTGTTTCTAATGTTGTTCCCGATTTAGAGATCACAACAAAGAGGGTATCATCAAGATCAATATTCTCTATTTTTGATTGTATATCAATAGGATCGGTTGTCTCTAAGAAAAAAAGCTTTCTTTCCAACTTACGAGAGTGTTTTAAAAATTTATAAATTGCATAGGTTCCTAATGTCGATCCACCAATACCAATAACAACAATATTTTTTTGCTTGACACCTTTTGCATACTCTTTAAAAGCTGTTGTATCTTGTAATGGAAGATTATAATAGCCAATAGCTTCTTTCTCTTTTAAAATTTCTACAAAAACATCTGTATCAGAGACAGTAGGATTAAAATTATCTTTATAATTCATTATTTACTCTTTTTATAGAAGTAGTTTGTTGCTTCTACGAAACCATCAACACTTCCACAATCAAAACGTTTTCCTTTAAATTTATAAGCCAATACATTGCCAGCCTTTGCCTGTTGTAAAAGTGCATCGGTAATCTGAATTTCACCACCCTTACCCGGTTTTGTATCGCGTAAAATATCAAAAATATCAGGAGTTAAAATATATCGTCCTATTATAGCAAGATTGGATGGTGCATCTTTTGGATCTGGTTTCTCTACCATATTAGAAACTCTAACAAGATCATCAGCTATAAAATCTCCCGCAATAACTCCATACTTGTTTGTATCTTCCATTGGAATCTCTTCTACAGCAACAATAGAACATTTATACTTTTCATAAAGTGCTACCATCTGTTTTAAAACGCCCTCTTTCTCTTCATTATCACACAAATCATCCGCTAAAATAACAGCAAAAGGCTCCTGACCAATCAGAGTCTCACCCGTCAAAATAGCATGTCCCAGACCCTTCATTTCAATTTGACGTGTATATGAAAATGTACATGATCCTATCAATTGACGAATCTGTGTTAAATACTCCTCTTTTGAACTCCCTTTGATCTGATGTTCAAGCTCATAAGAAACATCAAAATGATCTTCAATTGCACGCTTTCCACGCCCAGTTACAATTGCCATAGTATGTAATCCTGCTGCTACAGCCTCTTCAACACCATACTGTAAAAGTGGTTTTGTCAGTACTGGCAACATCTCTTTTGGTATTGCTTTTGTAGCTGGTAAAAAACGTGTTCCATACCCAGCTGCAGGAAATAAACATTTTTCTATTTTTGACATAATAATCCTTTTATATTTTTAATTTATAGACTTTTGCACCCGGAGTTAAAATAACAGGTTCAAAAAGTTTTTCATCATAATTTTGTAAAATAAAGAGTTGTACGTAAAGAGAGTTATAGCTCTTTTCATCAACAATTAAAAAAGTATGATAACTTGCCATATAGATTACAGAGATATTTGACGAAAGATCAAACAACTGCACTCTCTTTTTAAGTTGCATTCCTTCTGTATATTCTGTTGTTACAAATCTACGAATAGGTATATTTTTATTTCCCAAAATAAGATTAAAACTACGTTTGTCTAAAAATATATTTCTTGCTAATTGAATTCTACTACCAAGATCCTTAAAATTTCTACTCACAAAGAAAAATGGTTGATCACCTTTTGCACCCGTCATTAAATTTAGATTTGAAAAGAGTGTAATTGTCGGATAGATATTCAACATACGATAAGGAAGATAAATATAGATATCTCTACTCTTTTTAGGTAATTTGATATTAGAGTGTAAAGTAGCCAAAAAATCATTGGTATTTTTAAATCCATAATCTTTTGTCATCTGCTCAATAGTTGTATCAGTCGTATTTTTTGTTTTAAAATCTCTTTCGGTATATTCCACATCAAGACGTGCCATTTGTGCAGCAGCTTTTTGAGAATGAGTCAAAATATAGCTTACCGGAAAATTTACAGCACCGCTCTGTTTACCACCATCAACCAGAGTTTTAAGATCTGCATAGTAACGAATAGGATATCCATAATCCCACCATGCAACAACATAATCATTCCGTTTAGCAATTTTTCCCAAACTATCTAAAACTTTTACCTCATTTGCATTAAAAACTGTCGGTACTCGGTAGGATTCAATATGTTTGTAATTAGGATATAAAATTGCAAGTGTAAAAGCTGTCATACTTAAATATTTCAACTTTTTTGTAGGCATAACCGCTGCTAATTCAGTAATAAGATAAGCAACTCCGAAAGCTAAAACAGGTACGGCATATACCGTAAATCGCAATCCACCGACATATGCTAAAAACCCAAGTCCTACAAGAGGCAAAGAGAAGAGCATAATAGGTTTTTTGTATAGAAGATAGATATAACCACCCAAAGATAGAAAAAAGATTACTATATGTCCACTAATACGATTTGCAAATGTTTCAAAAGAGATGTGACCCGCTTCACGAACAGTTTGGTTTACCGTAAAAAAATGTAATCCCAAACCATTTTTATCAACAGCAACACTCTTAGTAAAAATATACTCTGTTAATTGATGTAAAATTGGAGCAAAACCACCAGAGAGTATAAATCCAACAATACTCACACCCAAAATATAAAAGAGATATTTGTTATATTTTTCCTGAATAAAAATAAAATATGCAATAAGAACAAACCCAAAACGCATTAATTCATTACCATTCATCATAGCAAGCATCATGATAGCAAGCAGTTTATAATTAAAAAGGTTCTTACGATCAAAGATTAAAGCATAGGCTAAAATCATACCAAAAAAAGAAAACTCCAATGAATATGATTGTGGATACCACCATCGATAGATCAAAATATCAACTGCTGTTAAAATCAAATAGATGTTTTTATTTGTCTGTATTGCCCAGATTATAGACCACAAAAGAAACATTGGAAGCACAATATTCAACATATCAGTATCATAATAACCTGTCATAGTACGGTTATAATAACTCCATGCAATTGATGCAAGCAGTGCCGCAATAAATCCCATCTCTAAATTTTTGAGTGCTTTTGCTATTAAAATAATGGGAATAACAATTAAAGAGCTCAAAAATGCCGGCATATATAGAATAATCGTTTCAAAAGAGAAAGGAAGTATTTTTGCAAAAAAAGCACTAAGCAGTGATACTGCCGAATTTACAGGAGAGAGATCATGAAACTGGTGAAATTTATCAAAATACTCTTTTGCATCTGGATTTGTAGCAGTTCCAGAGAGCAGATCACGTGCCCCCTCTGCCCAGTAGTAACCATCATTCGTATTAATCATTAATTGACCATGAAAATGGAAAGGAGCATAATCCCCAAATTGATATACCCAGATCATACGCATAGCCACAGAGAAGGCAAATGCCAACACTATATATATGATCGTACTTCTACTCTCCCGTGAAATATTATTCAAACTATTTCCTTCTTTTAAAATTTATGAATTATAGCACACAATGCGATAATCACACTTCACCATTTTGATTTAATTTATGCTCAAATTCAGGCACAATGGCTTTGAGTTTTGCAATTTTATCATCGCAATTGAGCAGCTCTTCAATATCACTATTTAATCTCTTAAGATCATACTGTGTTGGTTTTGCTACAGTTATAGAAGCATAATCTGTTGTTGCATCACTCTCATTAATAAGTAACTCTTCATAAAGTTTTTCACCAGGACGCAATCCGGTAAAAACAATTTCAATATCTTCACGACCACTTAACTGTGCCATCTTTTTCGCAAGATCAACGATTTTCACAGGCTCACCCATATCAAGAATAAAAATCTCTCCACCATGACCAATTGCAGCAGCTTGTAATACAAGTTCACATGCTTCGGGGATGAGCATAAAATAACGTGTTATTTCAGGATGTGTAACGGTAATTGGCCCACCCAATTCTATCTGTTTTTTAAACTTTGGAATAACACTCCCACTTGATCCTAAAACATTTCCAAAACGAACAGCTACAATATCGGTATTTTGCGCATTGGAATTCTGTGCATAGAGTTCACAGATACGTTTTGTTGTTCCCATTACATTTGTTGGACGAACAGCCTTATCTGTCGAGATCACAACAACTTTTTCAACACCATATGCTATGGAGAGATCAATAACATTTTTTGTGCCTATGATATTATTGACAATAGCAGCGTCAATATTGGCTTCTACTAAAGGAACATGTTTATATGCGGCTGCATGAATAACAATTTCAGGAGTATATTTTTCAAAAACTTTTTCTAAGAGATCTCTCTCAACAACACTCACCATACAACTTATAGAATCCATATCATCAAGTGATTCTGAAATATTATAAAGATTATATTCACTATTATCTACTAAAATCAGTTTTTTTGCTCCATACTTTTGACACTGCTGACATATTTCACTTCCTATACTTCCTCCGGCTCCTGTAACAAGAACAATTTTATCTTTCAAAAATGCCGCAATTCTTTTTGTATCAAGATCTTTAGGATGACGGGCTAAAAGATCTTCTAACGAGATCGCTTTTAACTGTTTTGAAAATGCTTGATCTTGTAAAATTTCATCAAAAGAGGGAAGAACTTGAATTTTATAAAAGCATCCCCCAAGCTCATCATATATCTCTTTAATTCTACTTTTTTGGGCAGATGGAATAGCAATTACCAAAAGATCATACTTCTTTTGGCAATTTTTTTTAAATTTTTCAGCAGAAAAGATCTCTAATGAGTCGATAGAGCTATTTTGAACCGCTTTATCATCATCTAAAAAGCACTCTACTCTGTATTCACTGTTAGAAAATTCGCTCTCTAGCTTAATACCTGCTCGCCCTGCTCCATAGATCACCGCACGCTTTGTCTTTTCTATCGTACTTTTATTAATATAAGAGTAATAAACATACATTAAAAAATTTATACTAAAAAGATAGAGCAGCAGTTCTGAGACCATAAAAGAGATATCAATTTTACCGTAGTAAAAAGGCATATAGATCACAAATGCAACCGCATAAACAAAACTTTTTATCAAAAAAGTCCTCTGTGAAGCTTTGGACCAAGAGAGTGAATAGTCATGAAGTATAAAACGTGAAGCTAAAATACGAACAGTGATCACACCAAAAACAACATTATAATTTACGCTCATATGAAAAATAAAAAAAGTCCATTGAAATGTTATGAGCGATAGAAGTACAATAACAACAAAGTTTAAGATCCGTTTATCTAAGTTCATAAGATTAATATACTGCTTCATCTATAAATTTTTTCCTATCGTATCACATATTATAGCAACATCCTCTTCACACATAGTCGTACTGCTTGCAAGACAGAGACCTTTTTCAAAGAGCATTTCACTTGTTCCATCAACATACCTTTTTGCATCTTTAAAGAGAGGTTGCATATGCATAGGTTTCCATAAAGGACGTGATTCTACATTGATTTTTTCTAATGCTCGCATTATTTTTACGGGATCAGCTTCCTCTAATACTATAGCACTCAACCATCTATTTCCACGACTATTCTCAAGTTCAGGCATAAAAGAAAGTGATCCAATATGTGACAAATATTTTCTATACCATGCAAAAATTGCCCGTTTTTGTGCAACTCTCTCCTCTATTACTTCCATCTGCCCAACTCCAATAGCTGCAAGAACATTACTCATACGGTAATTATATCCATATTCTATATGTTCATAGTAGGGATAAGGCTCTTTTGCCTGTGTTGCATAAAAGAGTGCTTTATCAAGCCACTCTTTATTCTTGCTAACTAACATACCACCGCCACTTGTTGTCAAAATTTTATTTCCGTTAAATGAATAAACACCAAAGTCACCAAATGTTCCTGTATGTTTTGCATGAAAAGTTGCACCCAAAGATTCTGCGGCATCTTCAATTAAATAGATACTATACGCTTTACAGATAGCGGCTATTTTTTCAATATCGGCACTCATTCCGTAAAGATGTGTAACAATTAATGCTTTTGGCCTTTTTGGAGCCTTTTGAAGATACTCCTCCAGTAACAAAGGTGATAAATTCCACGATCTAAGATCGCTGTCGATAAAAACAGGATTAGCCTTTTGATACAATATAGCACTTACAGAGCCAATAAAAGTAAAAGTAGATGCCAAAACATCATCACCCTCACCTATGCCTAAAACACGTAGAGCCAAATGAATAGCAGCTGTTCCTGAAGAGACTGCTAGAGCATAAGGTGCTTGTGTATAGGTAACAATACTCTTTTCAAATTTATTAACATATTCACCAAGTGGAGCAATATAGTTACTCTTAAAAACTTCTTCAATATACTCTAGTTCATTCCCGCCCATATGAGGTGCTGAGAGAAAAATTCGTTTACGCATCTACTATCCCGTTATTGTTTTTATAATATATTGTATATCTTTTTTTAGTGACCACTCTTTTATATAGGCTTTATTGATTTTAACCTTGTCAGGCCATATCACTTCATCATTATATTTTTTTGGATCACTCTGTTTTGCCAAAAGAGCCTCTTCATTTTTATACTTTAAACTTGCCGGACCTGTAATTCCTGGACGAATCGATAAAATAACTCTATCTTCACCCTTTAACTGATCGGCATATCCTGCAACATCAGGTCGTGGTCCAACAAAACTCATATCACCTTTGAATACATTCCAAAGTTGAGGAAGTTCATCAATCTTTGTATCTCTAAAAAATTTGCCACTTTTGGTAATACGCATATCATTCGATACTGTTATTGTTGTATCAATTCCGGCTACATTTTTCATGGTTTTTATTTTATAAACATAAAAAAGTTTACCATCTTTTCCAACTCTTTGCTGAACAAAGAGACCATTAGAACGAGTCTCAAAAGTTGCGACAATCCAAGCGATCACAATAATCCACCATGTCAACAAAAGCGCAACAATCGAAACACTTAGATCAAATAGACGCTTTATACCACTGTGTATCAAATCCGTTTCCTTATAGCATTCAATGCATAATTTATAAAATACCAACTACTCTTTAAGAGACCAAGTTTTTCAATATCTCGATAAACTCTCCACACATCTGCTGCTGCTTTATACTTTTTTGCCGTATTTGAGCTGGAAACGACTCTGTATTTTGCCAGAACTTCATCTAACCCATACGCCTTAAAGCCTCTCCTCATAAGAAATAGCCACAGTGCCATATCATGACTCGATTTAATATTTGGCATTCTAAAATCTCCCACTACCGACCTATCTATAATGACCGTCAAACAACCGATAATAGTATTTTTACAGTAACTTGCATAATCCAAAACAGGTGGAATATGAATTGGAGTGTACTCCTCGCTACCATCTTCACTAAAAGGTGTATAACCTGTAAACGTAAAAGCATACTGGTAATGTTGCATATATTTCAACTGACGTTCTAATTTCATCGGCAACCAAATATCATCACTATCTAAAAATGCAATATATCTTCCTTTGGCTACCTCTAAAGCCCTGTTTCTAGCCTCTGCTGCTCCTACATTTGAAGTAAGAGCAATCAGCTTTATTCGTTCATCATCAGCAATTAATGCTTGAATATACTCACAACTTCCATCACAAGATGCATCATCAACAATAATCATCTCCCAATTTTCATAAGTTTGAGAACGAACAGATTCTATCGTTTCTGCTATAAATCTTTTACTTTTATAAGATGGAGTTATTATAGAAACTAAATTATTGATGAAGAGCTCCTTCTACTCGTTTGTAAACTTCTGCAAAACTCAAATTTTCAAGGCAGTCTATAGTTTTACATCCTATTTTATCAGTTTTTGGGTCAAAACAAGGCATACACTCCATATTTAAAGCGACACTCCAACTATTTTTTCTATAACCACCTGTCTCTTTTGGATTTGTCATACCATAAATTGTTATCGTATCTATTGCCGTTGCATAGCCTATATGCATTAAACCGTTATCGTTTCCAACTAAAAGATCCAACTGAGAAATTAAAGCTATTGTATCTTCTAGGGACTCTTTTACGATTGTAACATTCGTATCTTTATAATGTTCTTCAAGATCATACTCATCGGGACCAATAAAAAGAAGTCTATTTGCTTCAACTGCTTCAGCTAACTCTTTAAACTTTTTCCAGCGTTTAAACTTTTGTGTTTTCCCACTACCAACAGCAAAACCTACATTTTTTTGATCTTTTTTGAGATATTTTTCAACTATATTACTCTCTTTTTTTATATATATATAAGGCTCTTTTGTTGTTTGAGTTACAAGATCTTTCACTATTTTTAAATTCATCTCTATTCTATGAAGATCTTTTTGCTGATGGGCACTAAAGATCTTCTTGGCACCTATAAGAAAATTTAAAATAGCTATTTTTTTCGGATCTGTTCCGGCTGTAGATACTACATAATCATACTGTTTGTAAAATTTGATAAACTCCCATCTCTTCTTAAATACAAAAATATTATCAATAAAATCATTCTCTTGCAATATTATTGTATTTGCAGCAGAAAAGAGTACCAAATCTACTTGATAACCACTCAAAGACAAACTTTTCAACATAGGTGTTGCCAACAAAAGATCACCTAAACCCCAAGAGTGTATAACTAAAACTTTTTGCATTATCTATCTTTCCATTTCGATATATCATATTTTATATACCCTGCAACACCATCAAACTGAGGAGCATTAATATAATAGATGTTTTTTTTCTCATTTGGATTTATCAAGTCGTAACCTAAATCCTCTGTAACCATTTTTGAAATCTGATAATGAGAATAGTACTTATCTGTCAAGTTTCGTTTATAACTCTTTGAATAATAGAAAAATGGAACATAACTGACACACTTATCAAGCTCTAAATGAAGATATTTTCCACCTTCATCTTTAAAACCGAGACGTTCACTGTGATCAGAAGTAAAATAAAAAACAAATTTTCGATCTAAATGTTTAAAATACTCTATCATATCATATAAAAGCGTATCTACATAAAGAACACTATCCATATAACTGTTCACCATATATGTATGATAATTACTCTTATCTGAAATATTCCAATGATAATATTTTTTTGGAGTATAATCTTCATAATAGTAATGGTTTGCACGAAGATGAATAATGACAAAACTCTTTTTTGCCAAAGGGATATTTTTAAGTTTTTTCAGTAGTTCATCATCATATTTTCTCTTAAAATCACCTCGTATATAATGCACATCCGTTGAGAGATAAAACTTTGGTAAAAGTGCACCCCTGTCAAGTTGCATACTAAGCCAATAGACTTTATAACCATTTTTTTTCGCTAACTCAATAATATTTGGTTGATTTAAAACACCAATATTTTGTGGCTCTCGCTTGTTGTATAAGAAACTCCCGATACTTGTTAATGTTTCAGTAGAGGCACTAATAGCTTTTTTATACACAAAATCAGGATCCTTTTTTAAACTATCGAGCTTTGGAGTGTCTTTAAACGGCCAACCATACAGATGCATTCGCTTATAGTTTAAACTCTCACCTATCACTAAAACAACCAATGGCTTTGATGATTGGAGCTTTTTATAACGGTACGGTAAAAAATGTTTTGCCTTTGGAGCATGAAAAAGCATATAGAGTTCTCTATCTAAAGAGAAGAGTGCATTAAAGTATGTCATGTGTTTATTTGAAGGCAAAAAAGTTGTTATTTTTTTTGTTTGAAAGAATGGAAAAAGCAGTAAAAAAATAACAACAAAATCTGCAATAATATATGTTTTACGTTTTGAAAAAAAGAGTGTCAATGTAAAAAGAACAAGAGCACTCATTAAAAGTGTAAGCACAAACAAATTATTTACAAGAGCGTTAAGTACATCATGATAACTCATAAAAAAAAGTTTCCATTCATATGGCAACAGATGCACTTTAAAGAGGTAAAAATGCCCCAAATCTGTTAAAGCTAAAAAAAAGAGTCCTACAATTAAAAAGCGAAAACGACTTAAAAAAAGAGCAAAAAACAAAAAAACAAAATATCCAAAATCAATAACTGTTTTTTTATTCATAAAAATATAACTGTTACCCCAAATAGAGTACCCAATGAGATCAACAATAAGAAATGACACAAACAACAAACTCAATAATATACTATTTTTTTTCATATTATAAACATCTATCCTCAATAAAATTTATTACATCCTCTGCTAAATATTTCCAATCAAGTTTAGAAAAATCAAACTCAAACTCCAGCTTTTGATCTGCCATACACTGCATAAATGTATCTATATTGCAAAATTTAACAAAGGGATAGTTCTTATATTGCAAATATTGTAACGGTGTAGCAATAACGCTTGCCCCTGCTAAAGAATACTCCAATGCTTTAATAGGCAGTGCATTGTTTGTAAAAGCATTTAATTCAAAAGGGATAAGTCCAATGTCCAAGGTTTTAAAATAGGCAGGAACACTCTGTGGATCAACTTTTCCTACAAATAGAATATCATCAGCATACTCTTTATATAAATTTTGATAATATGCACTTTCACTGCCACCAACAACAATAAAAGCATTTGTTGGATCTTTTATTTTCATATAACTCTCACACGCTTTTTGCAAACCGGTCCAACTATCGACACCACCTATATAACCAAATACCTTTTTACCTTCAAAACCCAACTCTTTTTTCAGGCTTTTGGCATTTTTAAAACGATCCAAATAGAGACCATTTTCTACTGTAACTGTATTTTTATTGAACCTTTTTGCTTTTTGTTCAACAAACTCTGTCACACAAATAACACCTTTAGCAGCTTCTATATCTGCCTCTATTTTTTTGATCCTCTTTTTACTCAGTCCTATATCAGGATTGACTTCTAAATGGTCATCTACAAGATCATAAACAACAGGTACTTTAATAGATTTCACATCAAATAAAAGTGCATTTGCATTGACAACTGCATCAATATCCAATCGATCCAATAAAGTGTTTAACATCATTGTATTAAATTTGACAGCCAAGCTTTCAGGTTTAAAAAGCAGTGGAATCTGTACGATATTACCCTGCTGCTTATAGCGTAAAGAACGAAGTTGTGAACGAACTTTATGAAAAAAAGAGCTGTTGTCTATATCCCAAGACAAAAAATAGCTATCACTGTTTTTTGCAAATTCATAGACTCTGTTAATTACATTGAGATTAGGAACGTGGGGGATAAAAAGGAGTTTCAAAGCAAAACCTTTCTTCTAAAATAGAGTGCCATTAAGAACATCGTTATAAAACTAATATCTAAACTGTAAACAACGCATACAGCAGAAAAATCTAATAAATAAAACAGATAGATTGATATAAAAAAGAAAACACTTCCTGCAACTCTTATATAAAGAGCAAAATCAAATCTGTCAAATCCTTTAATAATATTCATAGCAAATGTAGTATAAGCAATAAATGGTAAAAATGGCAATAAAATATTTAACATTATATAACTTTTTTTATACTCAATAGGAAATACAAATCCAATAATATATTTTGTAAAAAATGTACCAAGTAACAAGATTATAAAAAAGAGCAGAAGATAAAATGAGAGAGTCTTCTCTACTCTTTTTACTTCAGAAACTCTTCCCTCTGCAATAAACTTAGAGATCTGAGGAAATGCAAATGTATTAAGAGGATAAACAAAGACGGCAACAAGTGAAAAGAATATACTTTTTACAACTACTTGATATTCAGCCAAAATCGATGTATCTTGAAATAAGTCCATTATTATAACACCACTCATAGAGATAAAGAATCCGCTAAAAAAGTACATTACTCCGCTATAAAATGTATTTTTAAAAAAATCTTTTCCCTCTAAGAAAGTACTTTTTTCAATTTTATACTGCATTTTACTAAAGCGTATAATGTAAAAAACTTTCGCAATATATGAAAATAAAAAAGCATAAAAAAGTGCTTCAATTGTTGATACAAACAAATGGAACAGAACAAAAGTTATAAGCAAACTCATTGTTGCAATCAAATTTTCAAACAACATCACTCTATAATTTTTATATGCTGTATTAAGATAAGAAAAAAAAACTGCAAGAAGATTTGCAAAAAGGAGTAGTATCAATAAATATAAAGGATATTGAAAATGTAAAAATTTAAAATAGACTCCCTCAAAAAGTGCAATACATAAAGATAAAAGAGAAAATGAGAGCAAATACAAATAAAAAATTTTATGAAAGTTGGCTTTATCATATGCTAATACAAGACTGTCTTTAAAGCCAGAAAAAAGCATAACACCTATAGATATAAGATCTAAACAAGTCCAAAATAACCCAATTGCTTCTTTTGAAATATGATATGAAAGATAAATTTTAAATAAAAAATTTAATCCCATTACTACAATTGTAATAAATGAAGACGATAACAGAAGTTTTTTCATTGTAAAATCTCAATAATTTTATTCAATGTCTCATCTAAATTTTCATTTTTAATAGTATAAACATTTTTAAAAGGCAAACGCTCTATACTTCTATTAAAAAGTTCTATTTCTTCTTGTGAAACTTCCTGTTTCCTTTGTAAAATTGTTTGACTATCTGCCCATAATACAATAACAATATCTGGTTTTATAAACAGTTTATTATATAAAAGAGTATAAATTTTACCTTTTAAAGAGAATGATTCTCCATCAAAATAATAATATCTGTCAGTTAAAATATTTTTACCTCTAAATGTTAAAATATATATTTTTAGAACTCTCAACAATTTTTCAAAATATTGAATAAAAATACTTAATGGTTTTAAAAAAGATATTGTATATAACTTAGAAAATCTAATACTTCTATCACCAAGATAAAAAACATGATAGCCAAAGTCTCTCTCAAGATGTTCAATTACCGTTGTCTTTCCAGAACCATCAATACCTAAAAAAGTTACAACTTTTGCACGTTTTTTAAAAAATTTAACTTGAAAAAACTTTATAATATATTTTAATCTTACATATTTAAAAAGAGCACTATATCTTCGATCAATGACAGCTAAAAAATCTTCAAAATTTTGAAATTCTTTTTTAAAAGGAGAAACAATCAAATATTTAAGACAATAATTATTTTCAATAATATAATGTTTATTTTCTAAAAAGAAATCTCTATATTTTTTTCCATAGCCTCGAAGGAGAAGTGTATAACGTAAAATATTCACACATTTAGCATATTTTTGAGAATTAAAAAAATAGTTTTGTACTAATTCTGGTACTATTTCAACATCATAAAAATAGGTTTGTAAATACTCTGTCACAATATCACTGTCTATATCAATATCGATTAAAAATGTATTTTCATATTTTTTAAAATTCATTTTATTTTTTTCTTGATGAGTAAGTATAAAGCCATTATCAAGCAAATATTTTACTACCGACTCTTTTTGACTATTATCTAAAAGTAAAAAATCAAAATCATCACCTTCTCTTACCAGTTTACACGATAAAGCTTCTAAGGCTTGAATATATTTTTTTACCATAATTCGTTATACCCTATTTTAAAAAAACATTCCATTTTTTTCATACTTTCAACTAATTTATTTCGTTCATATCTCTTTTCAACAATTATTCTTAGTTTCATTGCATACTTTTGAAAAGCTTGAGGATAATATTTCTTAAAGACATACAAAAGATGCACAACATCATTATATGGAGCAAAAAGAGCATATTCCTGAGTATATGTATAATCATAGTCTATAAAAAAGATCGTTCCATCATCTATTAAAATATTATCCATATGAAAATCACCATGAACAAAATTTTTTTCTGTATTCAATACTAAAAGTAATTCCATACTCTTTGTAAAGTAAGATAAAAAAAGTTCTTCTTTTTCAAGAAAACTACTTAAAGGTTTTGCATCTATTTTTTCTAAAAAAAGAACACCCTTCTCATCTACATATGCATTCTTATTCGTAATAGAACTAAAAAGAACTGCTTCTTCATTTTTATCCAATAACTTCCAAATTCCACACTCACTAAATTCATGTTTCAGTTCTATAATACGTCTTTTATTTGGTATTTTTAAAATATACTTTTCTGTCATCAAAGTATAGTTAATTCCATTCATAAAAAAAAATTTAGGATGATAACGACATAAATAATAAAAGCATTTAGGATCAATGAGACATTGAAATATTTCAAAACTTTTTAACAATAACCTTTTTATCTTTTATTTCCTTCTATAAAAAAATATCTATTCACAAACTTCTTCCCAGATCCTTCAATATTGTCTATATGCACTATATCAAAGCCGGATCGTCCAAAATAATAATACCATTTAGTTTTGCCATACCATCGTTCTTTAAAAGGAGAATCATACGGATACATCCATCTATTACTCAATTCATACAACGGTTTCAATAAACCAAGAAGAGAGTAGGGATTTCGTTCTCCTATTAAAATTTTAGCATTTGATTTTGAGACTCTATATATTTCACGCAATGCATTCTCTAAGTAAGTATGCTGGAGTACTTCAAAACTCATAACTATATCAAAAAAATCATCTTCAAAATCTATTTTATATGCGCTTCCTTTTTTAATATTGTCACCTTCAAAAAGAGGATCGATACCAAAAAATTCTATATTGTGAAATTCTTGCTTTAACAATGCAATGATCACACCTTTGCCACATCCAAGATCAAGAACTTTAATCTTTTTATTTTTTGGTAAAATTTCTCTAACTTTTTGAAGATATTTTTTATCCATATAGCTTAATTGATCCGTTACAATAGAAGAGGTTAATCTGAAAGCACCTCCGACAAAAGTCTCTTGCTCAAGCTCTTTTGATATATGCAACTCTTTATACAGCAACATACTATCAATAAAAAATTTATTTGTCCAATTAACAAAATCAAAACTACCGTAATCTCCCCAAAAAGGCATACTTGCACTAAATCCACCATTCATTACAGAACTTGAAAGTTGTTTTGCTTTTAAATAAAACAGACTTTTTATAGCAGCATTTTTATAGCTTTCATCCTTTGTAAGTGCATAAATTCGTAATGCTACTCCTGCCCATTGAGCAATTCCCGTCATACATTTTTCACTATTAACACACTCAAAATCTTTATTATATTGAGAACATAAAATGAGATCTCGCTCCAAATTGATTATTTTAAAATTTTCACTGTTTTTTACAATAGCATCAAGTATCTTTTGATCTTGCGTAAACTCATAAATATCCAAAAGTCCTTCTAAAACATAAATAAGTGTATGTAAATAGGCTGGCATATCCTCTAAAAATGAACTCTTTTGAAAATAGCCGTTACTTTCTTGAAGTGAGAGCACCCACTCTATATTTTTAAGAGCAGCTTCTTTAATAAAAGCATCATCTGAGAGTATTCCATATTTATACATAGCACTTGCAACTCTTGTATAGTAGCTGTGTTTTTGCACATTGTAAGCAACTTTTTGCCAACTGCCATCCTCTTCTTGATACTCTTTCAGCCAATAAGCTGCCCGCTTTGCAGCATAAAGATAGTTCTCATTTTGCGTATATTCGTACAGATAATTCAAACCAATTAAACACTGCCCCGTATCAAACGCATACGGCTTGTGTGTATCAATTTCACTAAAACTGCCGTCCCTGTTTTGAATAGACAAAAGCCACTGCGCCGCTTTTAGTGCTGAATTTATATATTTTTTTTCTTCTAAAGCCTTACCTGCTTCAATAAGTGAGGGGATAATATAGCCTGTCGTTTCAATATAACTACTGTCTCTACCAGAAATAAAAGAGAATTTGCGACTGTAACCGCCATCACTATTTTGCATATAAAGTAAAAAATCACAAGCATCTCTAATATGTTTTTCATTTTCAAAAACATTCTCATTAAATATAGCCTTTAAAGATGCACCCAATATTTTAGGATACTTTAACGCATTGACGAATCCATATATTTTATACACTGTTTTTTTCATATATTTTTTAAAAACTCCACAATCTTTTCACTCGCTTTACCATCACCATAAGGGTTATAAGCTCGACTCATCTTTTCATAGGCCGCTTTATCTTCAAGAAGCCTTTGTGTCTCTGCTACGATCATCTTCTCATCGGTAGCAACTAACTTCACCGTACCAGCTTCTAAAGCTTCAGGTCGTTCAGTTGTCTCACGCATAACAAGTACCGGTTTTCCTAAAGATGGCGCTTCTTCCTGAATACCTCCACTATCTGTAAGCAGAATATAAGCCTTATTCATCAAATATAAAAACTCTTCATAATTGAGAGGTTCGATCAAATAGATATTTTCTATACCTGATAAAAAAGTTCGCACCGGTTTTTGAACATTTGGATTAAGATGTACCGGATATATTATAGCCACATCACGATTATTTCGTGCTATTGTGGCTAAGGCTTTACAAATATTGACAAACCCCTCTCCAAAATTTTCTCTGCGGTGTCCGGTCACAAGAATAATACGTCTCCCTGAAGCAAGATCAATCTTTTTATCAGCAAAATAGGCTTCAATTTTTAAACGAAGTTTTTGACTTGCCTCTATCTTCTCAAGTGCCAAAAAAAGTGCATCTATAACACTGTTCCCCGTCACTAAAATATCACTCTCATTCTTATGCTCTTTGAGTAAATTATCTTTACTTTGCTGTGTCGGTGCAAAATGGTAACGTGCTAAAAGTGTTGTAATTTCTCTGTTTGCCTCTTCAGGCCATGGAGCATAAAGATCATAAGTTCGGAGCCCTGCTTCAACATGAGCTACATCGATCTGTTTGTAAAAAGAGGCCAAAGAGACACTCAATGTTGTAGTCGTATCTCCATGAACTAATACTATATCTGGTGCAAAATCTTCCAAAACCTGCTTCATTCCCAACAAAACATTTGCAGTAATATCATAGAGATCTTGTTTTGCTTTCATAACATTGAGATCATAATCGGTAATAATAGAGAAAAAATCCAAAACCTGATCTAACATCTCTCTATGTTGTGCTGTAACACATACCCGCGTCTCAAAAGAGTCTTCCTCTTGCAGCTTTTTAATAATTGGTGCCATTTTGATCGCTTCAGGACGTGTTCCAAAGACTACTAAAACTTTTTTCATCTAAGCTCTTTTTTTAAACTACATTCTCTTTGCAACTGCTCTTTACGAAGCTTATTACAATCAAAAGATGCTATAAGCTTTTGCAAAATTGCAATTCTTACACGATCCATATTTTTACGAAACCCCAACTGCTCATCATGCCCTGCATATTTGTTTATAAGTTTTTCATCTATTAGTGCTATTTTCTCTTTAGATGCTATGCGTAACCACAGATCATAATCTTCACACACTTCTAAATCTTCATCAAACAACCCTACTCTATCAAGAAGTTTTTTATGCAGCATTACAGAAGATGGGGCGATGTTACAATAAGAGAGATTTTCCACAAAAGCATCCTCTCCTATTTTTCTATACTTTTTAGGAATTTTCACCTTTTGACCATTACGGATCCAGACCTCATCGGTATAACTCATTAAAATATCTGGATTTTTTCTATGAAAATCGATCTGTTTTTGCAGTTTTTTGCTATGCCACTCATCATCAGAATCCAAAAAGGCTATCCACTCATTTTTAGCTTTTTGTATGCCTGCATTTCGTGCCACAGAGACTCCTCTGTTTTCTTGATATATATAAATAATTTCAGGAAAATCTTTCACAATAGCTTTTGTGTTGTCTGTTGATCCATCATCAACAACGATGATCTCTTGCGGTGGAGTTGTTTGCTCGTAGAGAGAAGCAATAGCTCTCTTTAAGAGCTCATAACGATTATAGGTTGGAATAACAACAGAAATATCCAACTACCAAACCTTGATCTCATTGTAGATACTGTCTCTCTCAACGGGAATAAATCCGCTGTTTTTAATCAGTGCCGTAAACTCATTAACATCAACACCATTGGCACTCTTTGCACCCGCAGCAGAGTTAATAGACTCTTTTTCAATCGTACCATCGAGGTCATTTGCACCAAACTCCTGTGCAACAAGAGCCAAGTTTACAGTAGAAGTTACCCAATAGGCTTTTAGATTTGGAACATTATCAAGAACCAAACGAGCAATTGCATAGGTTTTAAGGATCTCATTTGCTGTCATCATCTTTTGGATTTTCAGGTAGTTATTCTCTTTTTGATACACAAGCGGAATAAAGCAGTTAAACCCACCTGTTATATCTTGCAGTTCACGAATGCGAAGCATATGATCAATGCGATTTTCACGACTCTCAATATGACCAAAAAGCATCGTAACATTACTCTTTTTGCCACGCTCATGCCACTTTCTGTGGATCTCAAACCATTGATCAGAAGTTACTTTTCCTTTACAGATAAAGTCACGTACTTTTTCATCAAAGATCTCAGCCCCACCACCAGGCATAGAGTCCACGCCGTTTTCAACCATAAGATCAAGTACCTCATCATAGGAAAGTCCATGATGACGAGAGAGAAAATCGACCTCAGCAGCAGTCAAAGCTTTTACATGAAGATCGGGATATTTATCTTTGATCTTTTTAAAGATCCCCAAGTACCAATCAAGTGTTACATTAGGATTATGCGCAGAGACAATATGTACCTCTTTAGCATCATGTGCCACAATATTATCGACAATATCCATAATCTCTTCGTGACTCATTGTATATTGGTTTGGATTTTTTCGTGTTGCAGAGTAGGCACAAAATTTACAAACATCTGCACAGACATTGGTAGGATTTATATGGCGATTGATATTAAAATAGGTCTTCTTTGAGTGAAGCTCTTGACGCTTTTTATCCGCAAGCTCTCCAAGTTCAAAAAAATCCATCTCATACAGTGCTACACCATCTTCTAAATCAAGTCTCTTACCAGCTTCTATCTTTTGTGCTATATTCATTCTTTCTGCCTAAAATTTTTTTACAAATTATAGCCAAAAGAGATTAATCTTTGTTGTGATATAATAATGCATAATAAAGGAGCAGTTTTATGTGTGCAATTGAGTACTATACGTATGATGATTATATCAAATGGGAAGGGAATTGGGAGCTTATAAATGGCATACCTCTTGCTATGAGTCCGGCACCTATGATTACACATCAGGCAATAGCCAATCTTATTGCCAATGAATTAACAAATTCGAGTGAAGAGTGTAATGAGTGTTTTGTTGCCAGTGAAGTTGACTACAAAGTAAATGATGACACTATTTTACGCCCTGATGTTGTCCTTACCTGTAATGAAACAAACGATGCCTACCTTACAAAAGCTCCCCAAATTATTGTAGAGGTCATTAGTCCCTCAACTGCAAAACGTGATGAAAAATATAAATTTGAGATCTACGAAAAAGAGAAAGTAAAATACTATATTTTAGTCTATCCTAATGATTGTAAAGCCAAAGTTTACAGACTCGATGGCAAAGAGTATGACAAAGAGGGAGACTTTACAACGGAGAGCTATACATTTCAAGAGAGCCTCTGCAAGGCTTCCATAAACTTTGAGAGAGTCTTTAAAAAGTTCAGAAAGTAAAACTTTTTAAAGCCCCGGAGCCTTCCACATACTCTCTGTTATACCCTCATCAACCAACTCAAGCTGTTTTTCATATGCTTTTTGCCACTTGATTTTAAGATCATCATAGATCGCTTTATGCTCTTTGTTTGGCAAAACTTCCCGATCCCATACAACCAACTCAGACGCTGCCTGTTCGAGTGAGTCATAGACCCCTGCTCCGACTCCCGCAGCCATGGTCGCACCAAGTGCCGTTGCCTCTGTTACTTGCGGGATCTTTACCTTGCATCCTGTCACATCAGCAAGGATCTGCGACCAGAGTCTTCCTTTACTTGCTCCACCTGCAAAGACAATATTTTTTATCTCAATACCTGAAAAATCAGCGATCTTCTCAAGGTTTATACTTGCCACAATAGCCGCATTCTCTTCAAGCGATCGAAACATTGAGATGGTATTGTATTTATCGCTGTCAAGTCCCAAGTTTAAAAAGCTCGGTGCTGCATGATACCACTTGCCATACTTCATAGCATCGGAAAATATTGGAAGTATCCCATACGATCCTGCTGGAATATTGGCTGCTTTTGCCTCTAAAACCTCATAGATATCACACTCTTTTTCAAATGACTCCATACGTTCAAGCGAACAAAAAGCATCCCGAAACCAGCGCATCACAAGACCAGAGAAAAAACTAATGCCCTCCGCTTGAGAGAGCCCTTGAATAACATGAGGATTGACACGGATCCCCATATCTTTTGGAGGGGCTACATCACTTTTAATATTTACGACCTGTTGCCAAAAACTCCCGCCAAGTACAGCTACATCACCCTCTTTAACAACGCCAAGACCTGCAGATCCCAGCTGCACATCACCACCACCCATCACAACTTTTGTAGCAGTGCTGAGTCCTGTTTGCAGTGATGCTTGCTCAGTCACTGTGCCTAAGAGTTCACCTGTTTCTAAAACATCCACAAAGATATCATCTTTGATCCCTACTTGCTTTGCCATCTGCGGATCCCACAAACGCTTCTCAAGAGAGAAGATCCCCGTAGTACCGGCATTACTCGGATCAACAGCTATTTTGCCACTCAGCTTTGCAAGTATCCAATCCCCGATCATAGAGATAGAAGCTACCTTCTCATAGAGATCAGGACGATTGTTTTTCAGCCATAAAAGCCGCGGCAAAGCACCCAAAGCAAAGGTCTGCCCACTGTTGGCATAAAAGGCCTCTTCGATCCCGCTAAAATGCTCTTTGAGGTATCGCACCTCATCAGCCGCACGTGCATCCACATTTGCCACACCCCAAAGCTCACTACCCTCTTTGTCATACAGCACAATCCCCTCACGCATACTCGTAGCCGAGAGTGCCAAAATAGCATCCGCATCCACACCCGCTATAGCTTCTTTGATACAGCTACAAACTAACGGCCAGTTCGATGCAAAGTCAAAACTCATAGAGTTTGCTACACCCTCCTCTTCCAAATGCGTCCACTCACGCTGACTTAGAGAGAGTTGATTGCCTTTTATATCAAAAAGCACAGCACGAATAGAGCCTGTTCCTGCATCTATTGCCAGTAGGTATTTTTGTTGATTCATAATAGAGCCCCGTTTAGTTTAAAATTTATCTTCTTAAGGTCGAAAGCTTAACTGGAGAAAAGATACTTTTTGAGGCTCAGACCGAAGGGAGGATTTGTCCTCATAAAGTATCTTTTTGGAAGTTTTGCGGAGTTTAAAAGAAGAGAAACTCCTATTTTTTTAGTTTCGCTTGCTCTAATTCCCAATACTCCATAGCAAAACTATCCTTCTCACTGATACTCTCATATCCCCCAAGCTTGTCCGCACGAAGCACAGCTAACATCGTATGATCAACAATGTCATAAATCACCTTTGCCTCCTCACGCGTACGCCCAAAACTCACAACCGCTAAATTTTTAATGATCATATAGTTTGGTGCAGGATTGAGCATCACCTCATCTGTTGCATACTTACTAAAGTACTCTTTGTACGCCTCTATATATCGCTCAATACCACCAATGAGATCCGTATCTTCCATAACTAAAGGTACTCTTTTTGTACGGATAATATGCTCCGGTGTTAAAACTCCACGCGATGCAAACTCACGTAGATTTAGCTGTGAAGCATAAAAAGCGGCTAAAGGTGTCTGATTGATGGCGATGTGTACTTCATGCCCTTTGTACGTACTCATCGTATTAACAATACGTGCAATATCACAATTACTGTGCGTATAGGTATGTTCAATATTGACAATAGCATTTTCATCTAAAAAATCTTCTGCACGACTGACGGCATCGATCATCTTTGTATAAGCAGCTTTGGCATCATCATCAAAGGTAAAAATTCCGTGATTATGTAAAATAATCCCCTCAATCGTACTCCAATCCAGATCTTTTGTCATCTCATAAACTGTATGCGCCAACTCAAAACCGGGCATCACATAATCAACAATCAAAAAGTTCTCAAAAAGTTTTGCTATATGCTCTTTGCCATTCACTGAATTTGAAATAGTCACTATAGCATCAGCATGGGTATGATCAACAAACTTATAAGGAATAAGCGCATGTAAAATTGCCTCTACAGAAGGATTTGGAGCATTCTCATCAAGCATTGCATCCTTTTGTTCTTCTACCATCTCACTGTCACTTAAAGAATCCCGTTGTGCCATATCAAGCAAAGTATCCAAATAGACAGGTGCAAATCCTTCCGGTTTTATAGTCGCAAGATCCCAACCACTCCCTTTGACATAAAGAACATCTTGGGAATCTATTATCACCTTAACAGATGTATTTCCTCCTCCATGCAATACCAACTCATCATTTGAACCCAACAAATTTGATGTATATACACGAAGTTGCAGATCATTTTTACAGGCATTAGCTTGCGCATCTATCCATAAATTATCCATCCAATTTAGCCTAAGACTTCTAATTCATCAGTATATTTTTTCTCACAATATGGTTCATATGAAGATTTATATACACTATAGTGTGCAGAAGCTTTATGCCCATCAAGTGCAGCTTCATCTTCCCAAGTCTCTACTGCCATAAATTTACGACGATTGTTTTCATACTGAAATATCTCATAAAAGAGACATCCTTTTTCAGCTTTACTCGGCTTCACCATGGCAGAAAGAAGCTCTTTCATCTTGGCTTCACACCCCTCTTTTGCAATAAATGTTACTCTTTTTGTAATATGCATATTTTCCCTTTTTGCTTTTACGTTTAAAAAATTTAAAAATTATTATAGCAAAGTTTCAATATAATAAATAAAATTAATTTAAGTATAAAGAGAGCCCCTTTGAATTTACTCTTAGAAATAGAAAATGTTATAGAACAAAAAGGTTCCGACTTCGAACTCTCAAAACTTTTCAAACAATATATTCAAGAATATAAAGCCTCTCTTTCGGAACTTTTTAAGGAAAATCAGGGAAAAGATTTTCTTGTCAAACATACAAAAAAACTTGATTCTATTATTATTCTTATGTATAAAACAGTACTTCGTCGCCTTTTTGGAAACTATCTGCCTATGCGAAGTCAAATTCCTATTGCAATTGTTGCACTTGGCAGTTATGGACGAGAACAGCTTTGTGTACATAGCGATATTGATCTACTCATAGTTTACGAAGAGGTAGAAGGATATCAAACAGAACTCATCATAGAAAAACTCTTCTATCTGGCGCTTGATGCAGGTATGAAACTTGGGCACCGTGTTCATAAAACATCAGAGCTTTTTGATGCCGCAAAGAGTGATGTGACCATTCATACGGCACTGCTTGAGTCCCGTTTTATTACCGGTTCCCCTTTTACATGGCATGCAACACAAAGAGAGCTCAATAAGATCCGTTCAAATAAACAAAAAGAGTTTATTTTGGCAAAAATTGAGGAGGCACAAAAAAGACGTAAAAAGTTTCCTATCTCAATGCAGCCTAATATTAAAGAGGGAGTCGGTGGTCTTCGTGATTCACAACTCATCTTTTGGATAGCAAAAACAATTTATAATGTTGAAAACATTAAAGAGCTCAGCGGTATTATCTTCTCTGATGAAGAGTATAAAGAGTTTCGTATCGCTTTAGAGTTACTCTATCGTGTTCGCAGTGCTTTACATCTTATTACAAACAAACAAGAAGATAGGCTTCTCTTGGAATTAATTCCGCAAGTAAGTACAATGCTTGGTTTTTCAAAACAGGAAAAATTTGCTTCTAAGGTACTTCAGGCAGGTTGGAGAATTAATAATTTTACCCAAATTTTTGTCAAAAAGATGGTTCGCCCTTTTATTGTTGATCGAAGTTATATCGCAAAATTCAGATACAATAGAATCCAAAAAGGGATCTATATTCTTGAAAACAGGCTCTATGCTTCTTATAAACTCAAGCCACTGCCAATCAATAGACTTCTTGAAATACTCATTGAACTTGACGATAGACCTTATCATTTTGATGCCGGTTTTTTAAATCAATTTACCTACACAAAAATTGCACGTCCTCTCACAAAAAGAAGCTATCAACTCTTAAAACAGCTCTTCTCTAAAGATCATATTGCCTCATTTTTAAAACTCTTTTATGATGCGGGTATCTTACAAGATCTCTTTGTCGGCTTTAAAAAAGTAATGTATCTTCCACAATTTGACGGCTACCATCACTACCCTGTTGATCTACACTCCATTAAGTCAGTAGAGGCACTTGAAAATATTCAAGAGCCTTTTATTCAAAACCTTTTTAAGCAACTCACACCTGATGAGAAACTGCTTTTAAAAGTTGTTGTCTTTTTTCATGACAGTGGAAAGGGAAGAAAACAGGATCATAACGAAGTAGGCGCAAAAATTATTCTACAGTTTGCAAAAAAAATAGCACTCAACGAGACACTCACAAATCGTGCCGTTACCCTTGTAAAAGAGCATATTCTTATGAGTGGTGTTGCTTTTAAAGAGAATATTCATAACGAAAAAACTCTTTATAAATTTATGTCACGTGTCGGTGATGAGAAAAATTTAAAACTCCTCTATATCCTTACCTATGCAGATATTAACGGAGTCGGCGGAGATACCTACAACTCTTTTAATGCAAAACTACTCTATGATCTCTATATCAATGCCATCGAAGTTGCTCAAAACAAAGAGCGTATTACCGATGCAAAAAAACGTCTTATTATAGAAAAAAGAGTTAAAAATCTTGCAGAATTCCAAATACTGCCTCGACTTTTACAAAAAAAGATCTTAACAGTAGAGTCAAACCTCTTTTTCTTTAAACATACCCCTCAGGATATTATTGAAATAGCAAAACGGGCAAAAGAGACAAAAGAGTATAGCTTTATTACAAAAAACAAAGAGTCTCTTACTATTGAGATCTATCGCAAAATTCCTCTCAACATCGGTTATCTTTTAGCAACACTTTCGCATCTTGATGTCGCGTCAATGGAAATTTTTACGCTTTTTGACGGTGTTAAATATTTTAAAATCGATTTTATAAAAAATGTCACTGGAAATGAACTTGTCGATGTACAAGATATTATAGACAATGCTTTTGATATGAACAGAGCGGTTACGCTTAAAAAGATCTCTATACAAAAAGAAGAGATTAAGATCGATTGCGAACACTCAAAAACACATGCAGAGCTTACAATTCATACACAAAATCAGATGGGACTGCTCGCCTATGTAATGTATAAATTTGAAGAGATGCATATTAACATTATCACAGCAAAGATACATTCAAGTAAATATAAAGTACGAGACAGCTTTTTAATGGAAAAACAACATAACATATGCGATAATGTTGAAAATATTTATAAAATATTATCAGATGAAAAATAAAGGTTATTATAAATGTGTGGAATAGTAGGATATATCGGGCAGAAAAATACTAAAGAGATCTTGCTTGAGGGTCTGCAAGAGTTAGAGTATCGTGGATATGATTCAGCAGGTATTGCAATCTTAAGCGAAGGAGAGTTTGCAAGTTTTAAAGCAGTTGGTAAACTTGTCAATCTACGAGAAAAAACAAAAGATTTTATTACAGACAAATTTGCCGTAGGAATTGGACATACACGCTGGGCAACTCACGGAAAACCGACAGAACTCAATGCACACCCGCATAGAGGAAAAAACTCTTATGTTGTCCATAATGGAATTATTGAAAATTATGCAACTCTTAAAAAAGAGTTACAGGCAGAAGGAGTTACTTTCTTATCGCAAACAGATACAGAAGTTATTGTTCACCAATTTGAAAAAAATTTGAAAACATCAAAGAATGCTTTTGCAGCTTTTGAGAAAACAATTGGTGAGCTTGAGGGAGCTTATGCCATTCTCCTTATCACAAAAGAGGAAGATGGAAAAATATTTTTTGCAAAAAACGGTTCTCCACTGCTTGTTGGAATCAATGCAGAAAATGAAAAATATTTTGCATCATCAGATACACCACTCATAGGTCACTGCACAGATGTCAACTACTTTGAAGATGGTGAATATGGTTATGTTTCAGCCGATGAACTCTTTATTTTAAGTAAAAAAGGGGAAAAAGAGGAGGCTCACTTTGTCAAACTCTCTACAAACAAACTCTCTGCACAAAAAGATGGCTACCGCTTTTTTATGGAAAAAGAGATCTATGAACAAGCAGATGTCATTACAGACACGCTCCTTGGACGTGTTGGAGAAGAGTCCATTATGTTTGAAGAACTTCAAGCTGATCTATTTGATGGAATTAAAGAGATAAAACTGTGTGCTTGCGGAACATCCTATCATGCTGCATTAACAGCATCATATATGTTTGAGCGTTATGCAAAAATAAAAACTTCTGTTGAAATTGCATCAGAATTCCGATATCGAGATCCTATTATGACACAAGATACACTCTTTGTCGTTATTAGTCAAAGTGGAGAGACAGCTGATACACTAGAGACTCTCAAAATGGCAAAAGAGGCAGGTTTACGCTCACTTGTTATCTGTAATGTTGACAACTCCTCTATGGTTCGCCTTGCCGATGCCTCTATTTTAACACGTGCAGGTGTTGAAAAGGGTGTTGCATCAACAAAAGCATTTGCAACACAAGTAACAGTCTTTTGGATGCTTAGTCTCTATCTTGCACAAATTCGTAAAACAATCAAAAAGCAAACGATACAGGAACAACTTACACTTCTTCGCTCTTTACCATCTGCATTACATGTAGAAGATGCACTCCATGAACGTATTAAAAGACTCTCAAAACGCTACCTTCATGGTCATGGATTTTTCTTTATCGGTCGCGATATCTTCTTCCCATTAGCACTTGAAGGTGCACTCAAACTCAAAGAGATCAGTTATCTTCACGCAGAAGGTTATCCAAGTGGTGAAATGAAACATGGACCAATTGCACTCGCTGATCCTGAACTCTTTACTATTGCACTTTTACCGCAACACCTCCTTTATGATAAAGCAAAAAGCAATGTTGAAGAACTCAGTGCAAGAGATTCTACTATTTGTGCCATCTCACCGCTCACATTTGATAAAGCTGATGATTTCATTCAGACGAAACCTCAAAAGCACTATATGCTAGAGTTCTTTGAGATGATGCTTGTTGTACAACTCCTCTCACTTGAGATCTCTGTACGTCTTGGAAATGATGTCGATATGCCAAGAAACCTTGCAAAAAGTGTTACAGTAGAATAAAAGCAGACAGAATGATTAAAAAGTATATCTATCTCATAGTCAATCTTCTACTCATTATACCGGGGATTGTCCTTGTATATAGTTATGCTTATACCTATATTGATGATGAAGTGGTTCGTCTGGAAAAAAAGCAGGCGGCACTCCATACAATGCAAGATATCTATACCATAGTTACAAATTTACAAAAAATTCGTGGTCTTCACAATATTCATGAGAACAGTTCTAAAATAAGTGATCAAATTGAAGCACTCCAAAAGAAAAATTGGCATATTGCAAACAGACTCAATAACAGTGAAATAAAAGAACTTCTCAAAAATGATCAACAAAACTGTAGTGTTGATTTTCAATGCTATACCGATGATATAGAAGCACTTCTCTTACTCTATAAACTTACAGCATATCATGCAAAATTGACACTCAATTCAGATATTACAGAGTATCTACTTTCAAAAAATATTACCAATGGACTTCCTTATATTGTCGAATATTTTGCACGTATTCGCGGTCTTTCATCTGGTGTCAAAAATCATCAATTGAAACATGATGTAAAGATCAGAATTGAAAATCAACTCTATATGATTCAAGAGCTTTTAAAAAACACGCAAGAGATGAAATACTTCAATGAAGCCGATTTTGTTCGTACACTTTTAAATTCACAAAGAGGGGAAATTCGCTATATTGATAAAGAGATACTTAATAAAGATACGATAGAACTCGATGGAATAGAAATTTTTAATGATATCTCTAAAAACATCACTTTTTTAAATAAACTTTATGATCAAAATATTGTACAACTCCTCAACTTTTACCAAAATGAAATTACAAAAAAGAACTTTATTAAACTCCTTATTATTATTACATGTATTATTTCAATAATAATTATTGTATTAATTAACCTCTTCTATTTCGCAAAAATTCAAAAATATATTCGTAAAGTTGAACATCTTAATATTATTGATCCAATGACAAAACTTTATAATAGAAGATTTTTAGAAAACTATATTGAGCAATTCAGCAATAAACTGCAACGCCATAAAGAGTCTTTTGCTATTTTAATGATTGACATTGACTTTTTCAAAAAAGTCAATGATACCTACGGGCATGATATAGGGGATAAAGTTATTATAGCAACAGCAAAAGTACTTCAAAAGAGTATTCGTAAATCTGATCTTGCCATTCGTTATGGAGGGGAAGAGTTTATGGTTATTCTGCACTATGCTGATGCTGATGCAGCACTTAAAGTAGCAACAAAAATAAAAGAGAAATTTGCAAAAATAGAGTTTCAAACAGAAAAACAAGGCAACTTTCATAAAACACTCAGTATAGGAATTGCAACATTTCCAAAAGATTCAAATGATGTTTGGAAGTGTATTAAACTTGCAGACAGCGCACTCTATAGTGCAAAAACAACAGGAAGAGACAAAGTTGTCATCTATCCAAACTAAAAGAGATGGAATGGTTGTCTAATGACAACCACATCCACCACCATTTCCTTGTGGTGCAGAAGATGCTCCACCAGTAGAACATGCTGAAACACCTGGAGGTGTTGTCGGCTGTACAGCTTCATTGTCAACACCACCACTTGCATTTATCTCTTCGATAGTGTTCCAGATAGACTCAGCAGCTTTCATATAACGTTTTGCAGATTCAGAAGTTGGTGCAACAAAGGTAATAGGTTTGCCTTCATCACCACCCGCTCTGATTGCAGGCTCAATTGGAATCTCTGCGATTACTTTTGTATCGAACTCTTTTGCCATCGGCTCAGAAGTTCCTTTTCCAAAGATATCATATTCAACACCAGTATCTGGAGCAATAAATCCACTCATATTCTCTACAATTCCGGCAATTGGAATGTTAAGTTTTTTGAACATATCCAAAGAACGACGTGAATCATCTAAAGATACTCCTTGTGGAGTTGTTACTGTAAGACCCGCTGTTACTGGAACAGATTGAGCAAGTGTAAGTTGTGCATCACCCGTTCCCGGTGGCATATCGATAACAAGCACATCGAGTTCTGACCATAAAATATCACGTAAGAACTGCTCAATAGCTTTCATAATCATAGCACCACGCCAGATTAAAGATTGACCCTCTTCCATAAGTGAACCCATAGACATCATCTCTAAGCCATACGCTTTAATAGGAAGAACTTTATTTCCGTTTACTTCAGGTTTTACATCAGCAACACCTAACATACGAGGAATATTTGGACCATAGATGTCAGCATCTAAAAGACCTACTTTTTTACCTTGTTGTGCAAGTGCAATAGCAATATTTACCGATGTAGTTGATTTACCAACCCCACCTTTACCACTACTTACCATTAAAAAGTTTTTCACTTGTGGCGCAATATTTTTACCACGTGATGAGCTCTCTCTTGGCATTACCGGTGCTTTAATATTTACTGTTACTTTTGCTGCACCTGCAAGCTGTAGCTCTTTTTCTGCTTCTTGAACAATCTGTGCAGCAACTTCCGGTGCTGATGATGTGATATCAACAGTAAAACTTACGTCATTACCATTTATAGCTATATCTTTAACAAAACCAAAAGTTACAATATCCTTGGTAAAACCTGGATACATAACTTTTGAAAGTGCTGATTTTACAATTTCTTCAGTCATCTGTAGTTATTTCCTTTATATATATTTCTATTTTCAAATAGTATCATATCTAAATAAGACAAATATTGTCTTATTTAAAATCATTTTTTTTCAAATCTTCTTTTAAGCTAAAGATTCAGATACCTCTTTAGCTTTAGACTCATCAATAATTCTCTGAATTCCATCAGAGTTATCCATAATATCCTGTGTAATTTTATATGAACAAAATTTTGGTCCGCACATAGAACAGAATTCTGCCTCTTTAAATACATCCTGAGGAAGTGTCTCATCGTGATACTCACGAGCACGCTCGCTATCAAGCGCTAATTCAAACTGTTTTTCCCAGTCAAAGTTATAACGTGCATCACTCATTGCATCATCAACATCACGTGCACCTTTTCGCCCTCTTGCAATGTCTGCCGCATGAGCTGCAATTTTATAAGCAATAATACCTTCACGGACATCATCTGCATTTGGAAGTCCCAAGTGCTCTTTTGGTGTAACATAACAAAGCATACTCGCTCCATGCCATCCACCAACAGCCGCACCGATTGCAGAACTTATGTGATCGTATCCCGCAGCAATATCAGTTACGAGTGGCCCCAAGATATAAAAAGGTGCTTCATGACAAAGCTCACGCTGAATCTTCATATTACGCTCAATTTGATTGAGTGGAACGTGACCCGGACCCTCGATCATTACCTGAACATTTTTCTCCCACGCTCTTAAAGTAAGTTCACCAAGAACTTTTAACTCACCAAGTTGTGCATCATCACTTGCATCTGCCAAACAACCCGGACGAAGTGAATCACCCAAAGAGAGACTTACATCATACTTCGCACAGATATCCAAGATATCATCAAAAGCAGTATAGAAAGGATTTTCTCTATGGTAGTGCATCATCCATGCAGCCATAAGGCTTCCCCCACGTGAGACGATTCCCATCTTACGTTGTGCAACTTTTGGCATAGTCTCTAGTAAAAAACCTGCGTGAATCGTAAAATAAGAGACACCCTGCTGTGCCTGACGCTCCAGAACTTCAAGCATAACCTCTATCGTTAGATCTTCAATCTTGTTTCCAACATCGTGTAGGATCTGATAGATTGGCACTGTACCGATTGGTATTTTTGAATTAGCAATAACTGCTTTACGAATCTCATCCAAGTCCCCACCTGTACTAAGATCCATTGCAGTATCTGCTTTATAGTGTTGTGATACTTGAACTTTTTCAATCTCACCTTGCACATCTGAAGCGATTGCAGATGAACCGATATTTGCATTGATCTTACATTTACTTGCAATTCCGATAGCCATCGGCTCCAAGTTTGTATGGTTAACATTTGCAGGTATAATTAATCTTCCTCTTGCTATTTCACTACGAACGAGCTCAGGAGACAAATCTTCTACTTTGGCAACATACTCCATCTCTTCAGTAATGATGCCCTGTTTTGCGTAATACATCTGTGTTCTGACAGGATCGTTCTCACGCTTTTTTACCCATGAAGATCTCATAAGTCTCTCCTCTAAATTTATATATATGATGGAAATATAATCAAATAAAGTTAATCTAATATAAAGTGACAAATATTCTTCAAGAGCTAAAGAGTCTCTCAGCCATATTAGAAGAGTTCTTTTAAGATTTAAAAAGCTTTCGAAGTGTATAATTTCGTAACACTTTTTATAAGAGAGGCCCTATTTGTCTGATATGACACTAATTTTACTAGCAGCAGGGACATCAAGCCGTTTTGCGCAAGATGTTAAGAAACAATGGCTTCATATTAAAGAACAACCACTGTGGAAATTTGTAGCACACAAACTAGAAAAAAGTAACTTTTTTTCCCAAATTATCATAGTCGGTGCAGCTGATGAACTTGCTTTTATGAAACTCTATGCCCCTTATGAGTTTGTTGCCGGTGGCGCAACAAGACAAGAGTCCCTGACAAATGCACTCAAAAATGTTACTAATGAGTATGTATTAGTCAATGATATAGCTCGTGCCTGTATCTCAGAAGAACTTCTCAAGCGTATTATTGCTAAAAAGGGTAAAGCAGATGTTATTGTCCCTTTTTTACCCGTTACAGATACAATTGTATATGAAAATAAAACGATTGATCGGCAAAAAGTCAAACGAATACAAACACCACAGCTTTCCCGTACGGACATATTAAAAGCAGCACTCAAAAGTGATCTCATTTTCACAGATGAAAGTAGTGCGATTGTTGCCAATGGTGGTACACGTGCTTTCATTGAAGGTGAAGAGAATGCCCATAAAATAACCTATCCTCACGATCTTAACAAACTGACATGTCTCGAAGCACCATCTGATATTATTTTAAGCGGAAATGGCTTTGATGTCCATGCTTTCGATGATAAAGGTGAGATGTGGCTTGGCGGCGTCAAAATAGAGTCTGATTTTGGTTTTAAAGCACACAGTGACGGTGATGTTGCCATCCATGCTCTTATTGATGCACTTCTTGGTGCTGCCGGTATGGGTGATATAGGAATGCTTTTCCCTGATAGTGATGATCAATATAAAGGAATAGACTCAAAAGAGTTACTCAAAGAAGTTGTTAAAAAAATATATAATTTTGGTTTTGTCATTATTAATGCAGATATAACCATTGCTGCACAGACCCCGCGTATTGGAAAATACAAAACTGCTATGCGTATAACTTTAGCTAATATTTTAGGGATAGAAGCATCTCGAATGAATATAAAAGCAACAACAACAGAAAAACTTGGATTTATTGGACGAAGTGAAGGCGTTGGTGTACTTGCTAATGCTAATTTAAAATATTATAACTGGAAAAAGATAGGATAAGAGAAAAAATGAAGATTTTAATTATAGAAAATGAAGTTTACTTAGCACAAAGTATTGCTACAAAACTAGGAGAACTTGGTCATATTTGTGAAATGTGTACTTCCACAAAAGATGCTATTCGTAGTAACAACTATGATGTAGTTCTACTCTCTACAAACATTAACGGACAAGATTTTCATCCTGTCATAGATACCTTTAAAAATTCCATAGTTATTTTAATGGTCTCTTATATCTCGAATGATACAGTTTCTAAACCTCTTGCAGCAGGAGCAAAAGATTATATTTTAAAACCATTTATGATTGAAGAACTTGTTCGTAAAATTGATCACTATCAAGATTATGAAAGACTAAAAAAAAGAAATGCGGCCTATGAAAAGTATCTTACACACACTTTTTCAAATGCCAAACATGGACAAGATATACAAAATTTAGAACTCCCTCTTTTTGTATCATCAAATTTTCAAAAATATGCTGATGCTTTTGCATTTGAATATGCACAGCAAAAAAATCTTCCTCTTCACTTTATTACACTCAGTGATACAAAAGCATTCAATGAAATTGAAACAATTGCCGATAATTCCATTATCTATATCATAGATTACCAAACACTCAAAAAAGCAGATAAGAAAGCTTTTTGTGATCTTATTAAAGGAAAACAAGCAATTATTGTCAGCAGTGATAAAATAGAAGATGTTTCTTACCCTGTCATTGAGATTAAAAGTGAAAGTAATGTCTTTGATAAAGGAGAAATTCTACCTATTGAAGATTATGTAAAATTTATTGTACTTAACTATCAAGATAAATATCCAGATACAGAACTGTCTAAAAAATTAGGCATTAGCCGTAAAAGTCTCTGGGAAAAAAGAAAGAAATATGACATCGTCAAGAAAAAATAAAACACTTTATATCGATAAAGAAGCAGCTTCTGTACTTGAACTTGTTGATGATGGACTCTTAGCACCTGTAACAAAACTAATGAATGAAGCAGAATCTGAAGCTGTACTTCAAAGCGGACTTATTGATGGGAAATCTTTCCCTTTTCCCTTTATTCTTGCACCTTCAGGAAAAAAGAATGAAGCTGTTATCAGCTCTTTAGAGATAGGAGAAGAGATAACAATCATTTGCGATAAAGAAGCATTTGCCACCCTAATTGTTGAAGAGACATTTCGTCTCGATCCAAAAGAGCGTGTCAAACATATTTACGGTACGGATGATCTCTCTCACCCTGGAGTTATGGTAACAATGAAACGTATTGGTCACTGGGCAGTCAGTGGAAAATATACAATTTTAAATAAAAAACCAAATGAAAATCAACTCAAAATTGCTAAAGCAAAAGAACTGGTCGGTGCAAAACACACCAGCTCTTTAGTTATGGCGGCAAATCCTTTACACCGTGCACACGAACGTCTCATCCGTCAAACTTTAGAAAGTACGGATCTGTTGGTTATTTTTCTTTTAAAACCTTATGACTGTGCAAACCTTTCTTTTGATATACGCAAAGCAGCTTTAGAGTATTTTATTAGCAATTTTCTACCAAAAAGCCGTGTTCTTGTTGTACCACTTGAAAACAGTTATATCTTTGCCGGTTATAATGAGATCATTATTGATGCTATTGTTGCCAAAAACTACGGTTGTGACAGACTTACCATCGGAAGGAACCATGCCGGGCTTGGAATGTTTTATGACTGTAACTCAAACAAATCGATTATTGACAGAGTAACAGGTATAGGCATTGAGATTACCGTTGCCAGTGAATATGCCTACTGTGACGAGTGTAAAACACTTGTAAGTAAAAACACCTGCCCACATGGACAACACCACCATATCTCTTATCACGCAGACTCAATTTTAACTCTTTTGGAAGCTGGAATTTTACCACCTGCCGTTTTAATGCGTAAAGAGATCAGCTCGTTTTTACTTGCAAAACTCTTTCCTGAACGTTTTAAAAATCTTGAAAAACTCTACTATGATACTTTCCCTGTTAAAGGATTACTAGAAGAACAACATAGTGATCAAGATTTTTATCTTGAACTTATGAAACTTTACCAAACAACTTCACTTACCTAAGGAATATAATGAACTGGTTTTTTTTAACACTCGGATATAGCGGGCTCTCACCAAAAGCTCCCGGCACAATGGGAACACTTGTCTCTCTGCCTCTTGGTATGCTTATACTGATCTATTTTGATGAAATGACACTCTTTTTGGCTGCTTCACTTATCTCAATCATTGCTATTAAAGTGATTAACAAATATGAAGAGGAATCAGGTACACATGATAATCAAAAAATTGTTATTGACGAACTGGCAGGAATGTGGTTTGCACTCTCCGTTGCTCCGGCAACAACTATTGCAATAAATCAACTTTTTGATCTTAGCAATGGTTTCTTAATAGAGTCTCTACTCTCTTTTGTACTTTTTAGAGCTTTTGATATTACAAAACCTTCAATTATAGGACGTATAGACCGTGAAGCCAAAGGTGGAATCGGTGTTATGGGAGATGATATTATTGCAGGATTTGCAGCAGGCATCAGTTCTGCTGCACTTTGGCAAGGGTGGCTCTATATAAAAGCAGTTATTTAGTCGATTGCATCGCTTCATACGCTTTTTGTGTCAGCTTTTCTTGCATATCATCATATCCTATGTAAGTAGCCTCCAAAAGCTCCGCAGAACGTTTTAAAGAGGAGATCTGCTTCGAGTTTTTCATATCAAAATTATATTTTGCTAACTGCTTTATCATTGGCAGTGTCGCGAAATCTGAAAAATCAAGAACAACATCAAAATCTGAAAAATCAAGCTCCATATCATGTGCAATTCTATTCATATCTGCATCAACAATATCTACCTCTTGCGTAAAAGCCAGCAGATCTTCCAAACTGTCATAGAAGTAACTCACTTCAAAACCACAAGAGAGAAACGAGAAAGCTTTTGCATAGTGATTTATCCCAATTATAGCAATTTTTCGTGCCCCTAAATCTTTGAGATACTCTGTTAAAACACGTACGCTAAAAATATCTCCACGCAGGCTTTCACCCTCTCTGTAAAGAATATCACACATCCCACTACGCTTTGCAATGGCACTCATATCATCTATCATATCTGGCATATCAGCGACATACTCACTCGATATAACCGCACCATTTACGTGAGATTTTTTCATATTAGTAATAGTAAAATAGAGATCATCTTTACGAATATTCATCGGTATCATCATGCTGTTATTACTATTTTGTTTTAATAACTTATTTACATTTGCACTAAAACTCGAACTTCCCGCATGCTCACCTATATACCCAAAAAGTATTGTCTCTGTACCTATTACATTATCATTATTCATCATTACTCTATCCCCCATAAGCTTTTTGCTTCATCTTCTTCTATTTTACATCGCCTGCAAAGTTTATCATCTGGATTATTTGAACTAAAGAACATATTACACTCATCACAACGTTTTACACTAAAACGTATAAGATTCTCAACACTTGGTTCGAAAAATTCTTGAATACTATATGCCTCAGCCAATTGCAATGCATCTGGTTCACACACATCATGACAAATATTACATTTAATACATAAAAAAGGATCAAAATCAATTTTTGAGTTTTTCAAATCACTCGTCAATGCCCCGCTTGGACAGACTCTATAACACATTTGACATGCAGTACAACGCTCTTCATTCATAACCTTTTGTGATGTAAAACTCAACTCTTTAGCATCAATTGTATGAAAGACAGAGGGCTTTTCTGCCCTTTTTACAGCGGTAAAAAAGATCTTACGTTTATCTGGAATTGTTTTTTTCTTCAACAAAGCAATATCTGTTTTTTGTAAGGTGTGTTCTACCAGTTCATCACTCGCTTTTTGCACCTCATTTTCAAAACTCTTTTTCACTTTTACAACAGTTTTCAAATTAAAATTACGTAAAAAATCTCGTCTCTCACTTGGTTTTTGCGACGCTTCTTCATAACAAATATTCTCAAGCTTTATAACAGCATCACTCTCCATTGCTTCTAAAACATAACTTGCTTCTTCATAATTTTTTTCAATAAGAGGTTTACATATTGATGCAATTTCACATCCTTGACAATACCCCATATCAAAAAGAAGTTCCCCCTTAAGCAGAGCCATAGAGATAATATGTTCAACACTTAAAACTGTAATACAAGGTACATTTTTTCGACAAGAGATCAAACACTCTTCATCTTCTATAAAATCAAAAAAGAAGTTTGTAGTTGAGAACTCTTCAAGTGAAAGTGCTTCACTTGGACAAATACCTACACAGGCACCACACTGAACACAGCTAGAAAAGTTAATAGAAGGAAGTGGGTTTTCACCGACAACAATAGCATTTGTAGGACAAACTACTTCACATTTGTTACACTGGCTTTCAACACTCAAAGATCGAACACAAAGTCCGGCATTTAATTTCAACATTTATTCTCTTTTATAAATATTTTTAATAATTCTATCACAAAATTCTAAAAATTAATTGAGCTATTTTTCAATTTTTTTTGTCTCATCATAAATTGATAATGAAGGAAAAGCAAATTCAAGATTATTACGTTCCAAAATTTCCATCATCTTTTCCATAACATCCTGTTTTGTAGCCAGCCACTCTTCCCAGACAACAGACTTTGTAAAACAGTAAATTAAGATATTGATACTAGAGTCTCCAAACTCATCCAAATAGACCAAAAGTGTTCGTTTAACACCTTCGAGATCATCTTTAGAGACCAGTTTTGCAACTCGTCCGCGTCGCTTCGCGATATGTTCATAGACAGTATTGGCTGTCGCAATATCAGGGTGTAGTGTAAGCATCTCTCGAATCTCTACAATTGCTTTGTTAATATCTTCTCGTTTTGAGTCATATTTTACGCCAAGCTTCATCTTAATACGTCGCCCTATCTTACGCTTATTCCAGTTTTTAATATCATTAGAGGCAAATGTTCCGTTTGGAATTGCAATGAGTGCATTGTCAAATGTTCTAATCGTTGTAACCCGTAAGCCTATCTCAACAACTGTTCCCTCTCGTCCGTCAATTTCAATCCAATCTCCTTGAGAGAAGACATCGGAAAAGAGGATAGAGAGTGTTCCAAAAAAGTTTGAAATTGTATCTTTTGCAGCAAATGCAACAGCAAAACCTCCAATACCAAGACCAGAGAGTACAGCGGTAAGGTTCACCCCTGCAAAATACAAAACAATCAAAAAACCAATCGTAAAAATAAAGAAATTAATAATTTTAATACCAACATTAATCAATTCACCTTTGACTGATGTCTTATCCTGTTCAAATTTTTGGAGATTCAATGCTGCTACAGTATTGACAATAATATAAACAATATAAGTAATAATGATAGTATAAATAATATTAAAAAACTGTGATACATACAACACACTGCTAAAATTGTTATAGATATATGCAACCATATTAATATTAATAACAATGACCAAAAACTCCATACTTTTTCGAGTACGCAGTAAAATATCCTCTGCATATTCATTCAAATAATCACTATTTACAAGGTATTTTTCAAAAATAATATAAAAAAGTTTTCGTAGCAGATAGAGTAAAAGAACAACAAAAAAGATAATTAACAGTTTAATAACACTCAAACCAAGCGGTGTTAAAAGCTTATCAACAGCCTGAACAATATCAAGCGAGTTTACATAAACAACAGGTTTGATCAGATGATATTTTGAAAATTTATTCAACCGATACATCATCCCTTCAAACTTGTAAAGATATGAGATCATATCGCTATTTATCTCTTGCAGTGCATAAAATTCCCGTATATTATTTTGTGCAGCCTGCAGAACATGTGAAGTAGTCGTTATTTTGAGTGTATTTTCATAACTATCACTATCTTTAGCAATAGTAGCAAGCTGTTTTTGATTATATGCCGTCAACTGGTTGAGCTCTTTTTCAAAAGCATCAATTGTTTTACTGTCAAGTGCAATTAAAACATCTTTAACAAGTTTATTCATATTGCGTACGATCATATAAGACTTAATTTGAACCTCATCTCTCAAAACAGCATAGGTATTACCTGCTCTTCTGTTGATGGCTATAATCTTTTGCAATGAAAATATTTCAGAACTGAAATCTTTAAGATTTTTAATATAATACTCTTTATCCGACATCAACTTAAAGAGCTCTTCTTCATACATATCTTCTTGTTTTTTCACAAGTACAGCAGCCTTTTTCTCTGAAATGTTGGCATCATTCATCTCATAGGTCAATTGGATCTGGGCATCTATAAAGGGAGAATATTTAACATCTTCAGCAGACGCATTAAGAGTAAAAAAAAGAAAAAGAAAAACTACAAACAGCGATCGCATCACTTATATACCCTCAGCTATCATAGCATCTGCTACTTTTTTAAAGCCGGCAATATTGGCACCATCAACATAGTTCCCTTCCACACCGTAATCTTTTGCCGTTAAAGCAACTCGTTTACAGATCATTGTCATTGTCTCTTTGAGTTTAACATCAACTTTCTCAAAACTCCAACGACTCATAGAAGCATTTTGACTCATCTCAAACTCACTTACTGCAACACCACCGGCATTTGCAGCTTTAGCCGGTGCAAAACAGATTTTATGTGCTTGTAAAAGCGATATTGCCTGTGGAGTAGAAGGCATATTTGCACCCTCAGTAACACTCACACAACCATTTGCTATAAGATTTTGTGCATCAATCTCCGTCAATTCATTTTGTGTTGCACACGGAAAAGCTGCATAACATGGAATGTTCCATACAGCATGTCCCCCTTTTGGATACTCTGCTACAGGAATATATTTTGCCTCAGTATGAATTTTTGCATACTCTGTCAATGATTGACGTTTATTGAGTTTAATATCTTTTAAGAGCTCAACATCAATACCCCGTGAATCATAAATAGTCCCCCGTGAATCTGAACAACTTACCGGGATTGCCCCTATCTGTGTCAACTTCTCAATTGCATGAACAGCCACATTTCCGGCACCACTCACAACACAAACTTTTCCTTCAAGCGGCTCCTTTTGTTCTATATCAAGCATACTCTCTGTAAAATAGACAGCTCCGTAACCCGTCGCTTCAGGACGCATCAAAGAGCCGCCAAAAAAGTATGGTTTACCCGTAAGTACCCCTTCGTATGTTGATGTAATTTTTTTATACTCACCAAACAAATAAGCAATTTCACGCCCACCGACACCAATATCACCGGCAGGAACATCCATTCTAGGACCAATATATTTATGTAATTCGGTCATAAACGCAGAACAAAACTTCATCACTTCAAAATCACTTTTGCCTTTTGGATCAAAATCACTGCCACCTTTTGCCCCACCTATAGGCAGACCGGTCAAAGAGTTTTTCAAGATCTGTTCAAAACCCAAAAATTTCAATACACCTTCATTAACTGTTGGATGAAAACGAAGTCCTCCTTTGTAAGGTCCAAGTGCATTGTTAAATTGTACTCTATAACCGGTGTTTACTTGAATATTATTATTATCATCAAGCCATGTAACTTTAAATTTTATAATACGATCAGGAACAACCAAACGCTCTAATATTGAATATTTTCTATAACGCTCATCAGACTCTAAAAGTGGTGCAATAGAGTATATAACTTCCTCCATTGCCTGATAAAAAACTGCATTTTCCGCACAGTTGTGATTCTCAAATTTTTTAATCTCTTGTTCTGCTATTGTCATCTCATATCCTCTTTTTATTCCCAATCTAAATATTTTGCTTTAGAGTGTTTATCTTTTTTATATCTTCTGGCATTTTTGCTTTTATCGAGCTGATTTGCACAATAGAGCAGATCCTCTTGAATGGTTTGAATATCCTCTTGACTCTGAGCATATGCTATCATTTTTTTTACAAGCTTTTGTAACTCTTGAAGATCTCCTTTATAAAGTGCTATCTCCTCTACACGTTCATAAAGACGTAAAGCATTTTCAATCTTCTTGTCATAGCGCTCTTTTGTAACACTCTCACTCTTATCCAAATAGGAGATGATACTTTTACTAAAACGCTCCAAGGCACGTATGTAACGCAGACGATTTGCATTGTCTATAGCTTTTTTTGAGGCTGCCATTTTGATCCTGTTTAAATAATATAGCTATAATTATACTACATTCTATAAAAAACTTCTTGGAGAACTATTTGAAAAAGATACTTTTAACACTACTCATAAGCGGCGTTTCCCTTTTTGCAGCCTATAAAACACAATATCCGACAAAAAAACTACTTAACTCAGGCATACCTATTGTCGATATACGAACGGCGGGAGAGTGGAGAGAAACAGGCATTTTAAAACATGCGGTACCTATCACTTTTTTTCATTCAGATGGCAGTTATGATGCACGTCAATTTCTCAAAAAGCTCAATAAAAAGGTCGATACAAAAAAACCTTTTGCCCTTATCTGTCATACCGGAAACAGAACATCTATGGTCGCACCTTGGCTTGCAAAAGAGTTTCACTATAGTGTTATCAATCTTAAAGGCGGGATGGAATATGCGACTAAACAGCTGCATATGAAGACCGTTCCTTATAAAAAATAATGCCTCACTGGCTTAAATTTTTACTCTATCTTTGTGTGAGAATTGGCATTACTTTTGCCATTCTCTCTTTTATAATCTTCCTACTGTGGTGGTTTCTCTACTCGATTTTTTACTAAAGTAGAGACTTAATAACGTTAGAAATCCCTTGATGGAGATTGTAACTTGCAATTGGGAAGTCAAGATCTTCGCGTTGTAGATCAACAGTATAAAGAGAGAGATATTTTCCCAACTCTTCCAGATCTATAGCTTCATAACGTTGCGTATCTTTTTGTGCTAAAGAGGTTCGAACCAAAATGCCGGATTCATTTGATTTTGCTAAAGTAAAGGCCAACATTTTTAAACTCAAAAAATCACTCCACTCTAAAAAAAGCTCAGGTGTCAATGTTGAAGCATACTCTCCTTCGGGAGTAAAGAGCAGATCATTATCACGCAAAGGGATTAAGACAGATAAAATTGCACTTGTAAAAGGAACGACTTTATCTCCCCAAAATGGTGACTCATTTCTCGTTTGTAACTCTTTGTCTATTGTCGTAAGAATCTTCTGACGATCAGCACTTTGAAATAACTCATAGCTCTCTTGTTTCATATTTCTATCCATATAGTTTTAATTTTGATAGTATATAATTTCATTTTTAAAAAGGAGATATATTTTGAACTTAAATAAAAGTTTTATAACAAATCTTATTGCACTTGTCCTTGTTGGTCTCTCTTTTGTCCTACTTGAATTTAAAAATGCACTTTTATATACAGGTCTTTTTGCCCTCTCTGGAGCAGTAACAAACCAACTAGCCATTCATATGCTCTTTGAAAAAGTTCCTTTTTTATATGGTTCTGGGGTTATACCTCAACGATTTGAAGCGTTTAAAAAAGCGATCAAAGATCTGATGATGGAGCAGTTCTTCACAAAAGAGCAACTAGAAAACTTCTTTGCAAATGAAGAGAAAAAAGTAAATTTAGAACCCATCATTCAAGAGACAGACTTTTCACCAGCTTTTGATGCTTTGAGTAAAACGGTAATGGAGTCCTCATTTGGTGGAATGCTAGAGATGTTTGGAGGAGAATCAGCACTAGAAAACCTACGTGAACCATTTTCAAATAAAATGCGATCAGCTGTCATCAAAATTGTCAATTCCGAAGCTTTTAACACAACAATGCAACAACATCTGCAAAGTTCTACTTTAAGTGACGATCTTATCAACTCCATAGAAAAAGTAATCGAGTCAAGATTAGATGAGTTAACACCACAAATGGTAAAAGAGATCGTAGAAAAACTCATAAAAGAGCATCTTGACTGGCTTGTTGTTTGGGGTGGAGTCTTTGGAGGGCTTATAGGGTTGGTGTCATCTTTCTTG
>Ga0256828_1000017_pt1 | contig 118393 bp, 126 predicted proteins | sample CV88metaG_FD_185993 | JGI IMG/M metagenome (GOLD analysis project Ga0256828, IMG submission 185993) | Hydrothermal vent microbial communities from East Pacific Rise, Pacific Ocean - CV88 | ecosystem: Environmental > Aquatic > Marine > Hydrothermal vents | place: Pacific Ocean: East Pacific...
ACTCCTTCGGCTTCAACAGTTGTTAATAACGATACAGTTGCACAAAGCACAACAGCTTCAACAGCTTCAACTCCTTCGGCTTCAACAGTTGTTAATAACGATACAGTTGCACAAAGCACAACAGCTTCAACAGCTTCAACTCCTTCGGCTTCAACAGTTGTTAATAACGATACAGTTGCACAAAGCACAACAGCTTTAAGTGCAAATATTGATGGTGGTGAGATATCAAGAAATATCTCTTCTGCTTTAGCAAATTCTTTATCATCCATAACTTTCCCTGCAATGAGTGGAAATGGAAGTGGAGGCAATGGAGATCTTAGCAATATTAATAATGTAATTGCAGGAAATAATAATCCTTCTGTTTTTGCACCTCAAAGTAGCGAGGCAAATGTATTGGGTTCTTCTGGCGGAAATGTTGTTAGTGATATTACTTCAGCAGCTTCTGGAGGATCTATGGGTGGTGGATATGTTGGTTCTGTATTATCTGAAGGTAAAGCTAGTGCTGAAGCCGCTTCTGCAAAATCATCAAAAGTTATGACAGAACATGCAACAAATGATTATATATTAGGTAGTGAAATGTTAGAACAACTTTATAAAATGAACGAGGATGTTGATGCTAATGAAAAGATGAAACCAGGAAGGGGTAATTAAATTGAAGTTTTTTTTATTAATAATTGCAATTAGTTCTTGCTTATTTTCAGATATAACTTTAAATAAGCAACAAAAAAAATATGTTGAAGAAAAAAATCCTGAATTGTATAATACTTATATGGACATCAAAGAAAACGAATCAAATAAAGAATATGTTGTATTTTTATTTGTTTCATTATCTGTTCCACATTCGATTATATATGAATATGTAAATACTTCACAAAAATACAAAAATAAAATAGTGTTAGGAGATATTTATTTCAAAGGTTTAAATAAGGATACATATTTATTTATAAAGAAATCCGTAGAAAGATTGTCTAAAACAACAAAAAATAAAATTCAAATGAAGTTTGATCCAACTTTTTATGAAGAAAATAATCTTTCAAAAGTACCTTTAATGGCTTTGTCAATTTGTGATGGTGGAGATTATTATCCTTCTGCATGTGAAACACTCTATACAATTTCTGGTACAAGTAATGTAGATTTGTTTATGGGAGAAATATTTAAAGTTGATGAAGAGTTTAAAATTTATATGGAAGAAGAGGGGAATTAAGTGAAGGGTATATTATTATATATTTTTATTTTTGTGAATATTTTATTTGCCGGCACATTTGCGGGTAATGTAAACGATGATATTGATGCCAATATTTCTATGAATATTGATAGTACAGTAGCAGTTGAACCAATTGAATCTCAAGAAAATTTTCAAGAGTTTGATGGTGATACCAAGATAATTAGTAATGATGCTGGTCTTGATGATTATGTAGAGTTGAATGTGAGCAATAGTTCTTCTGTAAGACAATTAATGGATCAGTATTCTAAGCGATCAAGCTCTCAAGCTAATGCAATAATCAAAAAAATGTCAGAAAAAAGTGTTGATTTTTCAAGATATTCAAAAGAAGATTTAAAAGATATTACAAGTGATAAAATATCTTCAATATATACAGATGAAAAAAACATTCAAAACATTCAAAAATCAAAAGATACCATTACAAATTTATTGAATAATTATGGTAGTAAATTAACAATAAAGTGCTACATGAAGAGAAAACTTGTTCCATCTTTTTATTGTCCACTACCAGGAAGGGATGCTTCATATTTTACAGGGGGTTTAGCAAATACAACCCAAGAAGATGCTTTTAACGAATGTAATGACTATTGCCAGATACCAAAGAATTGTGTATCTTCAGATATAGACTCTTTTCCATCAAAAGATATTACCACAACATATGATATGCCTATACCATATGAAAATAATTTAGAGATTTCTGAAAAACAACAGGCAGAAAAGGTTTCATTTGTTTTTACAAAGAATGGAGAAGATTGTTTTGTGAATATATCAATATATGGGATAGATAAAACAACCAATGAAGAGAGATTGATTTTAGATTCTTTTTCTATTCATTTAGTAGAAGATGCAGCAAGCGTTTCTTTACCTCTTGATTTAGGATCTTTTTCAAGTATTCATTATAAAATTTACAAGCCATATAACTTTGGTACAAGTAAAAAAGATTTTGTTATTTCAAGTGCTTCTGTTGTTTTAGAAAAAGCAATTGTTTCTTATTCTGATAATAAATATTGGTTTTGTCCAGCAACTCAATTTGTTTCAAGAAGAGATGAATGTCAAGGTACTGTATTGAGTAAAATTATTGGTGGTTCACCAGTTTTATTATGTGTAAAAGTTTCAGATAAAAAAAGAGAACCTCTGCTTGGTGCATATTTTTCTCAAGGAGGTTGTGAAGCCTCATGTTTTGATAAAAGGGATTGTATAGCAACATATAGAAATGTAAGTTCAGATAGTATTTCTGATTCTAGTATATATAATCTTGATTATGGATGTTTAAGTGGTGATGATAATGCAAATTGTACAAGAGATTTATGTAAAGAAAAGATTATGTCCAATACGACGCCAAATTCAGAAATTGTTTATCTAAATGATGTAGAAAAAGAAGAAACAGTGAAAAATGGGCAAATCGTTGATGGGGCAATTAGACCTCAATATAATTTATCAGCAGAATTATCAACAAACGATACTCCAGAAGATAAAAAAGTTCTTATGGTTTCAATGGCAAAGGATAAGGCATATCAAAATATGACCACGCTAGGTACTTATGTTATTTCAGCAAAAACTCTTGATGGCGTATATGATGAGAAAACAAGTGCTAAAAAAGTTGGATACAATGGGGTTACAATTGAATATATTCCAAAAAGTAATCTTTTCAATATAGGAAAAAGTTCTTATGTTTATTTTATAACTGCAAATAAATATACATATTTTAGTCAAGAAGAATTTTCGACATCTACATACCATGCTACGAATTATACTATTGTTGAAGGGGATAAAGATCTTAAATTATTTTTAGTTTCTGATATGGATCAAGTATATAACGATTTGGATGCTCGTTATTATGAGTCACCAAATAAAATTGTATTAGAAAAAACTATAGACTCTGATGGAAAGTTAGTTTCATACGATGTTAATTCTTATGCACCTTATACTATAAAAAAAGAGTTTACGAATGATCAGTATAGGTTTTACTATAACCTTTCTGATGCATATTTAGAATATGCAAATAGTAAAAATGGAACAGCTTTAAAAAATCAGATTAATGAAAAAGGTCATGTAACAAAAATTTATTCTGGCGCATCAGGAGAACATGGAGGTGTGTTGAATGATTATGATGTCTATATGATTACTTCTTCTGAAAGATTAACATATAAAGAAATCATTAATAAAATTCAAGATGATACTCTTCTAAAAGTATTTTCATTATCACACCCTTCTGGGTTTGACCGTGAAATAACTGGACATGTCTCTGCAAAATTTGAAGATAAAAATATAAAAATATTTATTCTTGGAGCAAAAGATAATTTAACTGTTGTTGGGGAGATTGATCCAACTTTTGATGAAATTGGAAAAGATGCATATATTTTCAATTTCCTCTATCAAGAAAATTAAGGATATTTAATGATTAATAATATAAATAGGTTGTTTATTCTATTTTTTATTTTTGTATTACATTTGAGCGCAAACTATCTCAATGATACAAGTAAGGGAACTTTTGTAGATATTGGTAAAGTTAGTGGTTTCGAGGAAGTTGAAACTCCTAAAGTTTTTCGAAAAACTATTCCCAATTACTCTATTGTTGATAATATTATTAATAATAAAGCAAGAAATATTATTCAAGATAAATGTTTTCTTGGAGATTTTGGTATTGAGAGTTGTTTATTAGAAGAGACTGTGTGTGACCATCATGTTCGTTATGGTAATAATTTATCGACAACATATACTGGTACTGTTGTAGATAGATATGCGACAGATTTGAAATATTATCAAACTGTTCATATAGATATGTATATTCCCCATTGGAATTCACATGAGGCCTGTAAGAGAATTGATGCTTGGATGGAGTTTCAAATTAACGACATCTCAAAATTAAAAAGTGCTAGACTTTCTTATAGTGCGGATGACTGGAATGAAGCTTTTGTTAATGGACATAGTTTTCTTTCAACTAGAAAAGCATGGAAAAATATTTACTCAAAAAGAGTGAATTTTTCTATGGAAATTGTTGATTCTGAAACAAATAGTTCTCGTGTTTGTGAAACGAGTACTATGAATAGAAGAACTATTGATAATGTTGACTTAAATGTTTTTAAAAATGGAACAAATAAACTTTTATCACATGTTTATATATATGACGGTGGAAGAGGTTATACAAAATTAACAATTGTTTCAGACATGGATGGAAACGAATCAAATATTATTAATTTAGATGAAGTAAGAAGTAGTCCAACTTATTCTGATTATAATTGGTCCGCAACAGGATCATACAGTTATGATAGATTTAAAGTTGATATTAATTATAGTGTAACACCTTGTATTGATGGCTATACAATGAGTGATGATATGACGTATTGTTCTAAAAATATATCATATAATTATTATTCCTACGGTTGTGATGCTGGATATACTGTAATTGATACTGGTCTTAATAGTTGTACAAAGATCGATACAGATTATACAAATAAAAATGATACACTTTTATCCTCTTCATGTAATAGTGCAAGTGCACCTGAAAACAATTGCTATTATACATGGGAAACTTGCCCTGTTGATAGCTCAAAGACGTGTGCATATAAAGGTGAATATTATAAAACATTTATTCCATTGTTGTCTTTTCAGTTTGATGATGAGTTTTATAAAGAGTGGGAATATAATAAGAAAAGGGATTATGAATGTACAACTACATTTAATAGTAATGGAAATTCCTTATATGATTGTAAATACGGTATTCAAAAGATTTTTGCAGAAGATGGTCAGTTATGTTTCGTTGATATGCAGAATTATAAAAGTTGTATCTCTTATGAAGATAACTCTCAATGTAATATACAAGGGTCAATAATTTCACATGATGGTGGAACATTAGATGAAATTATTGTTGTTGACAATGGTAAATCTTTAGTTGAACGATATCATGAATTAGATGGTGAAAATATTTCATATGGGATTGGTACATCAAAAATAACTACAGAATGTCTTTTTAATGGGAAAATTGGTTTTTCTGATTCTAATCCAGGTGTTATCGCTGTTAAAGGAGATGGTAATAGATTAAATTTTTGGAATTCATATGAAGATAGATTAGTCGGATTTTTAGATATTGTTCCAAGAATTTCAATGAGTTTTCTTAACGACGCTTTTATTCAATATAATTTTGATGATTCTACAAATAGAAGAATTCTTGATAGTGGTATTGTTGGTGTATCAAAAGATGCATTGGTCCTTGATGATGGTGTGAGTTATGTCAATGGTGTTTATGGTAAAGCTATTAGATTGGGTGGATCTTCCACTTTGCCTTCTGGAGCTTATATAGATAAACATACTGAAGATTTGGTTTTTCAAGATTTATCACAAATAGGTATCTCTTTTTTTGTAAAGCCGTTAAATGAGCAATCATCAGTTTTGATTTCAAGAGAGAATCAATTTGAGATTTCTAAAGACTCCTCTTCTCGTATTAGTGTACTTTTTTATCTTAACGATGGTTCTATTGTTAATTTTAAAAGTACAAATAGCTTAAAACTAAATTCATGGAATCTTTTAAGTGTTAATTTTCAACAAGGTAAAATTCAAATTTTAATTGATGATACTATCGAAGAGTTTACACTTAATTCTTCTACAACTATGTTGTTACAAAGTAATTCAAATATTTATATTGGTACAAATCCTCAAGGATCTATGGAATCTTTAGTTGATATAGATAATTTAATTTTTACAAAAACTCCAATTTTAAAGTCTGTTCAAGATCAGCTACTATTGTCTTTTGCTAATGTTTATCAATATTTTAATATTGAAGATGAAGATATTAAGTCGTTATTAAAGGACGATTTGTTTGAAAATCCATATAAGTATACAAATAATCATGTTTATATGGTTTCTAAAGATAAATTAACAAGCTCTGAGTGTAGTCAATTGATTGATGGAAAATCTTTTTCTTTAGCTATAGCAGATGGAAATTTGAATTATATTACATATAAAAATCCACCTGTAGTTGAAGATGTTATTATTGGTAATTGTAAGGATGAAGAATTTATTTCTTGCTTATCTGGAGATAATACTGCTTGTGACAGTTTTGTAATTGGAACAGTAAGTGATGCAAAAAAACAAGCATTGGCTTTAGAAATTGATAAAGCATGTGAAGAAAAGAAGATGATTATTGGAATGTCTCATAATTTTTTAAAAACATTTTATACAGATACCTCAGATAAACTGTATTGTGTAATTGAAAGCAGTAGAGACTCTAAAGACTTACATAATGTTGAAACAATTGTAAGTTATACTAAAAATACTAGTGATCATATCGATAAATTTGTATGTTCAAAATTTGATTGTAATGCAAATCATGCATGTGGTGCAGCGGTCTGTTCTAATGAAACAAATGGAACTATTGGTGTAAGTAATAATTATCAGGGATGTACAAATCAATCTTGTGATATGAATAAAGCTTATTTTCCAACATGTGGTAATTATTTGGGATGCCCAAATGAACCAGATGTAGTTTCTAGTAGTATTTTAACATATACTGAAAATAATTATCCTATTAGATTTTATTCTTATGGTCTTGAATCAATAGAAAATAGTGGCAAACATGAAATTGATATTAACGGTAATGTATATCAGATAGATAAGACATGGACAATAATATTATTTGATAAGGATATGAATTTTATAGAAAAGAAAACTTTCAATACAGAACGTTATTTATCGGAAGCATCTGCAATGAATACTTATTTGAAAAGTATTGATACTCTTGAAAATAATGTTGCTTTTATAACTTTTGGAAATCCTCGACCTAATATCTATAACAACACAGACTTAATAAAAACAATGGGATATTTTGGAATTAATGAAGATACCTTGAAGAATCTTGAAGATTTTAGTGTTTTTATGGCTGTTTCGAAAGATAAAAAACTTCTTGAGAAAAAATATGGACCAAGATATTCAGGCGATGTTTCATTGATGTTTTCACACGAAGATGTTTTAAAACATTCTGTGTGTTATAAACTTAGTTGTAGTGAAGGTGAAATATATGATAAAGATACAAAAAGTTGTTATAAAGTAGATTGTGATGATAAAAGTTATTTAGAGGATGGTAAATGTATAAGCACTATTATAAAGTAATATTGGCATTGTTTGTTTGCTCAAACATATTAGCTTCTGAGGTTATTCAAAGGGAATCAGATTTAGAGAATAATTCAAATATCTCAGATATCCCTTATTCATTTCATTTGGATAAATTAGAAAAAAGTAATTTAATTATGTTTGCAGATAAAGATTTGTCTGCATATGGTGGAATGAAACTTTTTTCAGGATATGGTTTCTCTGATAAAGATGAAAAAAATTGTTATTTTGTTAACCTTGATGAAAATCAAAATATTTTGAATGATTTTCAGGATCCATTTATTTATAATAAAAAATCATATTTATTGAGTCGTTCAAGAATGTCATATAATTCATGTAAAGTATTGACTAATAAGTATGGTGGATATGTATATAGTCCTCTTTCTAGTTCTCTTGATTTTGAAGTAAAAAAACATTATAAAGAATTTGATTATTGGGTTGGAATAAGTAAAGAAAACTGTTCTCAAGATTGGAAAAATGATTACGATCTAACACAATCGTATAATAGAGTTGATAGTGATGCATGTATGCCAGATAAGTTAAATATATTTTCTCTTTCTTCTAGTTATGCTTGGGAATTAGAATCAGAATCTTCAAATCATTATTGTATGCTTCAGATTGATAGTGAAGATATATTTCGACCAATAAAAGTATGTGCGCCATGGTGGCAAATAGAACAATCTTATTTTATAGATTGTACCGAACGCAATAATAATCTCCTTCCTTTTTATAATATGGATGTACCAAAAACATATTCTGTTTGTGTTGATTTAGCTGGTGATGAAATTATTGACTATGAAGAATTATATAATAATAAGGATAATTGGAATACATATACTTGCGTTAGTTATTATAGTACGAAAGCTGGTGATAGTTGTCTTGAAAACCCTCAACAAGAGCAATGTTTTGTAAATGAATGTTCAGGAAGTGTTGAAAAAACTTGTGAATTACAAGGAACATTTTCATCTGATATTAAAGATTATGAAATAGGAGCAGTTGTTGATGCTACTGGGAATATAGTAAAAAAGAAAGTTAAAGAAAATATAAAAACTTATGAATATCTTTGTCCCCCATCAAGACCAAGTATTGCGAATTGTGAAGAATACAAGGAGGTAAATTTATTCCCAACTGATGCATGTAATCCTGGAGGATGTGATAATTATTTTGATTGTTTAAATAACCATCCTAACAATACTGATGCTTGTGATGATTTGAAACCATCTTGCGAAAAGAAATATGGTAATTCTTTTATGGTTGATTATGAGACAAAAGAAGTTCTATATGCGATTGTTAAATGTAATAATGGTGATATTGTTCATAATGAAAATATTCAAGTCTATTCTCAATCAAAACATCGTTGTAAAGAATATTCTATTGAAGAGACTTTTGAAGAAAAAGAAGAAAGTTGTGTTGCAGATGCTACTAAGAGAATAAGATCTGTAGATGTGTCTTTATCGGATTCAGATATTTATCAAAATGATGATACTTGTATACGAATAAACAATTCATTTGAAAGTTCTCCAACAAATAATTATTATCTTGAGTTTAATACTTCTTTAAATTTCCAAACAAAAATTTCAAAAATCACAACAATAACTGATGATAGTGATGTGAATTCATCAAATTTGGAAAAAATAGTTGTGCAAACATTAGAAGATGGGAATTTTTCAGTTTCTACTTACAAAGGAGATTCTGTAACAGTTGATGAAGTTGGTGATTTGTCTTCAGCTTTTGCTTCTGTAAAAGAGATGGTTATTGGTGATGATAATGAAACTTTAAATTTATTAAATACTAGAAAAGTTGAAAATAATGTAGTTGCTTCAGAACCTGAAGTTGTTCAATATGATTATTTTTCTGATGAGTGGATTAAAAAAAGAATTTTTGCCTTTGAAGATGATTCATTGGTATCTATTATTCGACCATATAGTACTTTTGCACAATGTTTGGATTTGCCTCTTGATAGTACAAAAAGTTCTTATGCAAATCCATTTCCAAAATATCTTGATGGAACTCCTAAAGTTTCTCCAGATGTGATTCGTGAAGATTATGAATCCTCAGCTTTTATGGAAGTATCTGATGATAGCGATATTAATACTTATGGCCATTATTGTAAAAAAATAGGTAGTAATTATGTTGATTGGTATGGTACAGATAGTAATGATTTATATTATGCAAAATATGAATGTTCTCAATTTTATGGATCTGATGGTGAAGTTTGGCCTCAGCAAACTACAAAAACTATATCTTTTGGAACTATACCTTCAATTGACCCTGTTGATGGATCTTCTGTTAAACATATTGCTTATAATTATGGAGCTTATGATTTTATGAAAGGTGTTTTTTATTCTTATGATGAATGTAAAGATAAAACTGGATTAGAATGTCAAAAATTTTCATATGCTACAACAGTTATTAGTATGGAAAGTTTATATGCTCTTGCGTTTAAAAATTCAACATTTTGTTCGTTTAGTTCTTATGATACTACATATAGTTTTTCAGCAGCTTCGGCAGATGAAGTATTTTTAGATATTAAAAAGAGTATTTTTGGTATTAATAGTTTGAGTGCATATGAAACTTTTTACTTGTATAGATATAAAGTAGGCGAATATCTAATAGAACTTAGTGAAGATGATATATATGATGGCTATTCTTATCTGCCAGATGATGGTGATCCTGTTACTTATGTGCTTGTAGGCAGAACTACTGTTTATACTCCAACTGGCTATTATAGATATGATAATTCGTCTTTTAAAACTTTTGTTGATGGTAACTATATTTATGATATTTCATCGGATATGTTTCTTAAATATGATTTTCTTAGTGGATATGAGTATACGTGTCCATCTGGTTTCTCTCCTAAATACAAAGGTTTTACCGGAAATAATATTGATGATTTTTTTGATCCTGAAAGTTTTGAAGATCCAAATGATGAAGAGCTAAATCCTGAAATATTTTATTTGAATTCTTCTAGACCACCAAAAAACAATTGTATTAGCGATAGCTTTGATTTGCAAATACCTACTGATGTGGAATCTTATTTTCAAGACAACATGGAAATTGATGGTGTTTCATGCGTAAAATCATCAGATATATATTTGGATTTGGATAATTTAACATATAAAGCAGATTATAATTGTTCTAAATATTATGATGAGGATGGGAATTTAGACCTAGATATTCAATATTATTATCTTTATCAATCTGATAAGTACAAATATTTTAGAAAGAAAACATGTGGTTATGGTGACTTGAATAGTAATGATATTAGTAAAAGTGGTGATAATGCAGTAATGTTTAATACGAATAGCAGTAGTTTTGTTGATGATATTTCTGGTCTTGAAATTTATGATGATCTTTCAACAGATTACAAGTCAGAAAACACTTCAAGATATAAAATATATCCAGAGAAAGATACTATCTCAGGTGTTTCAAATAGTACAAGTTATGCTTTTGTTGATAAATCATTAACTTCTATGGATTCTATTTTTGAACTTTATCGACATGATGGTCTTATTCGATTGATTTCTTTAGATCAGATGAGTGACTCAAGATGTTCAGATTACAAGTCAGACTTGGAGAAAAGTCAATATAAAGTTGAATATAAAATAGACAATAATAAATGTATTATTGATTTTGATTATTTTAATGGTATTCCAGAAATTAATACAACTGATCCTATTGTTGTAAATAATTTTAAATCTGGAAGTTTTGATTTTAATCAAACGGGATATAATGAAATTTTAGTTATTCAAAGTTATATCGATGGAGAATGGGGATATATTAGCAATCATTTTTCTAAACCTTTTGAAGATAATAATATTAAAATAGATAGAAAAGAAATCTATCCAATCAAGGATGTTGCAAAAGATTTTTTAACAAGTGCAAAACTTACTTTTTCGAGAAAAATTGATCAAAAAGGTACAATTTCAAGAAAAAGAATCTTAATGTCACCTGGTGAACTTTCTGAAAAATACTTTTTAGTAAATTCTTCAACTGCAAGAATAGTTGATTTGGGATTCGCTGATATTACTGCTGTAACTTATATAGTGAATCTATTTGGTGGAAAAAGAAGATACATTGATGTGACAAGAAATGAATCTTTAAGTTTAAACTTAAACAATTATAGATATTTTCCAAATATTTATGGATATGATTTTAGGGATATTGATTTAGAACATAAAACTTCCGAATATTGGAGAATTTCTTCGAAATCAGGGACACGAGAGAAAGGAGCTGGTATTAATTTTGAAAAAGAATCAGCTCAAAAGATAAAAAACCTTTTAGTCTATCAATATAATTTAGATGAAACAGAATATGATGATTCTCTTGAAGGTGCTGATTCAAATTATATCTCAGGATTTCCGGATTTACATTGGTGGCAGAATGGACCAAAAAGAAGACTAAGAACATATTCATATTCCGATGATATCTCAAAAAACTATAATCTAGTTTTTATTGGTGCAACAAATCAAGTTTCTTTATTTGTTCCATTTAAAGGTGATTATGAAGTTATGGCATTAGATTCATCAATGAATATTCTTGCTAAAAGAGTTGTTTATTCTGAAAATTATATTGAGTCTGAAGGTACTCAACCTTATCAGCAAATATTCTTTTCTTTGGATAATAATTTTGATTTGGCTTCTGGAATAAAAGATGGTAACACAACAAATGCTTGCCGTTATTCGTCTGTAGCTGAATGGGGTGGTGGTGTAAGTGGTGCATATTATTCCTTTGGGACACCAAAGGGATATACTTGTAGTAAAAGTAATGATGGCTTTGTGAAACAACATGCTGCAAAATATATTGCAATTAGACCTCTTGGCTCTGAAAAATATTCAATTGTTACTTTAAAAAATCCAATGCCTTTCGCAAATAGGATTTTCATTGTTAGTTTATCTAAATTACAACATAGAGAATATGCTTGTTTTTCAGAAAACAGCTGTAGTGTTGAATAAAGGAGGTTTATCAATGCAAAATAAAAAATTATTATTCATCATATTGTTTTATTGTTTGAATGTTTTTGGTGATATTATAACACCATCTTTTGATTTAAAGTTTGTTGTTAATAGTGATGGTTCTTTGGACGCTGAAAATAACCAAAAAGGCGAAATCGTAAATAGTACAAGTTTTGCTCGTGGAGATATGAAATCTGTTGAGTTTTCTGGACTTTGTGATTATATTAATATGCCAACGGAAAATAGTGGTGCTTATGTTTACTTGAATCAAAATACTATAAATACTCAAGCAATAACAATTGTATTTTGGGCAAAAATTGATTCTCTTCAGGCTCAAAGAGGTATTGGAACCTTTATTGATATTGTTTCCTCGCAAGAAAAATCTATCTTAAAAATAACAACAAAAAATATTACAAACATACAAAATGGATTTTCACTAGAAAGCCTTTTAAGTGATGGAAACAGCTATGATATTATTACTGATTCAAGAAAAGCTTTTGAATATAGTATTTGGACTCAATTTGCAATTTCTTATATACCTGGAGAAATGGTATCTTTTTATATTAATGGAAAGCCATATGAAAGGTATATGTTGCAGTCTTCTGTAGATGGTCTTTTTTCTGATTCTTTTAAAATTTATATTGGTAAGAATCATTTAGATACAGATGGACTTCTTGGAAGTGTCGATGAAGTAAAAATATTTCCAAATATATTAAGTGATGCCGAAATATTTACCATATATTCAAATGAAAATAATTATAAGAATATAGATGGAACGCAAAGAGTGTGTGTTGAAAAAAATTGTCGACTTATTTCAAAGATAGGAACAAATCCTCTTTCTGATATATTTAATAATATAGTTTTTACAAAAAATGTATTTACTTATGATTGTGTATCTGTTTATCAAAAAAGAGGAAGTTGTGTATCTGAATCAGTTGATTATTCATATGTTTTACCTGAAGCAAATAATACAAATGCATATATAAATACATTTGCAGGTGGTAATCTTCAAGAAATTGCAAATATGGTATCTGCACAAAGTTTTGCAAACAAGATAATGTCAGGATGGAAGGGTTATTGTGAGAAAGGTTTAAAGTCTGATTTTTCGTGGGCTTCAGATCCTTATTATTGGGCTTCTCTTGCTATATCAACTGCTGCTGGTTATATTGGTGGAAGCGCTGCAACTAGTACTACTACAGCAACAGAAGGTGCTAAATCTGTTGCTACAAGTACTGTAACTGATGCTGCTACTAGTACAGCTACTAATGCTGCTACTAATGCTGCTACTGATGTTGCTACAGAAACAGTTACAAAAACAGTAAAAGATGAAGCTACAAAAGCACTAACAAAGGCTGTTGAGGATGATTTATTTGATAAACTTGCTAGTTATTCAATTTGTTTAGCTCAGGCAGGTTTAGATGTTGCAGGAATGGGTGAAGATGATGAAATCCCTTGTGATCCAATAGATGAAATTTGTGATGATGAGGAGACTTCTGCTAGTAGTGATTCTCAAGTTTATACTCTTTCTGAAACTGATTACAATGATATGTTAATTGAAAATCCAGAGTTTAGTGAGAATATTTTAGTGCTTGATGTTTCCGATGGCCAAATAAAATTTAAAATTATTTATTCTCCAATGGATTCTAATTTAGACTCAGAAGAAATGAATGATGCTATTGCGGCGCAACAAGAAAAAATGAAGAGAATACAGGAAACTTATATAGGTGTATATACATCACTTTGTCTTTATGATGCATATGGAGGCAGTAGCCCATCAACATCAGGAGCAACAAGTTCAAGTGGTAGCGATTCCGGACTAAGTGGATCAGACCTTGTGGGTGCTGCATTAAATATGGCAGCAACTGCTGTTTGTGGTCCTTTATGTGGAGCAGCGGTTTCTGTGATAATGAGCATTGGAACATCTTATGAAAAAATTAACACTTGTTCAGATAGGGGGGATGCAGTAGAAGCCGGTACTCGCCATCAAGCCACATATGATGCAAATAAACTTGGATTATGTAAATTTGTAAAATCTAAATGTATTGAAAGTAGTTTAGTTGGATCTGGGTGTCAATTAAATAGTTATTATTATTGTTGTTATGATACTGTTTTAACAAAAATTATTGCTGAACAAGCAAAAGCACAGTTTGCTATGGATTGGGAACACTGTACAGGTTTTTCATTGAATGAGTTTATGCATATTAATTATTCTTCTTGTCAAAATACTGATGGAGTAGATGGAACAAAACTTCCGTATGATGCAAATTCTACAACAAGGAAGGAAGCATTTCAATATCAGGAAAAATGTATTGATTATACGGAATACATTCAATATATAACGAAATTTACAGATGGTCAATTTAGTGAAGAAGATATGAAGTCTTTAATAGATACTGATTATTCAGCAACTTCAAGTTGTGATAATTGACAAATCTTGTTAATTTTACTATCATACAAAAAATATTATGGAGAAAAAAATGATTAAAAAATCTGTTAGATTAAGTTTATTAGCGATGGCTACAGTAGCAACTTTAAATGCTGGTGGTATAACTGCTGAATTTGGTGCAGGGAGTGAAGATTTAGGTGATAGTTATGATGGAACATTGACACCTTTTCTATTTGCAGCTTCTTATAACTTTTTAAATCATGATAGCAAGTATATACTTGAAGGTAGAGCGGAATTTACATCAAGTGATGCTTTTACAAGAATGGGATTTGGTGCTGATGCTGGTTATAGATTTGGAAATATTTCAACGAAAGTTTTTGCTCACTACACAACGTTAGATATTGACGCAGATGGTTTTGATACAGGTATCGGTTTAGAGTATAAATTTTATACTAAAAATAATGGTATTCGTAGATCATTATTTTCAAGTGGAAAAGAGATGTCTTATACTGATTTTTCTATCGGTGTAAAATATACATATGGTAGCTATTCGTATACAGAAGGTGTAAATGCAGATATAGACTATTCTTCTATAATGGCATATATCTCTGTTTGCAAATGGTCTAAATAATCGTTTTTAGGTTTCTTTAGTGCGTAAAATTTTAATTGGATTTATTGTTTTTTCATCATTTTTAAATGCTGCTGTTTTTGATTATAGGTTATATTATGGATCTTCTAATAGAAATGAAGACAATATTTTTTCCTATTCATCTAGTGTTTATAGTTATTTTGATGAAAGTGATTTTGCCTATGGAGTACAATTGGATTTTACGAATATTAACAAGGAGAGCAGTATAAAACAGTATGATTTTTCTGCTGTTCTTGGTTATGATTTTTCAAGAATATTTCATGGTGAGATTTTCGTTGGTGGTAGTTCTATTTGCTATGGTAGCACATGTTATAAAGGTGCTGTTGGTGGAGCAACTTTTCTTGTTCAAACAAACTTTGATGGATATCTTGAAGCTTTACAGGTTGGAGTTTCTGGAAAATACGCAAATTATGAGCAAGGTTTAGACTCTGAAAGGAATCTATTGTTATTTATAGGATTTGGATTTTAAGTAATGTTTACAAAGATTAAAATTATTGGTGTTTCTTTTTTTGTTGGATCGATTATTGGTGTGACATTAAATGCGCTGGATCTTCCTATTCAGCAAAAATATGATATTACCATTGAAAATGGTGCATTTACTGTTTTTGAATTTCCGTTTACTGTAAAAAAACCCTTGACAAGTGGTTTTCTTATTGATGCGAATTCAACGGAAATCAAGGAAATGAACAAAAAAAATACAAAAGTTACTGTTGATCCAAGAACAAAAAGGCAAGTAACAAAGAAAGCTAAAATAATTCAAATAAAACAAGGAAAAAGAACACTAACTTTCCTTCCTAAAGCACGAGGTGAATTCCAACTTATTGTTTGGGGATATAAAAAATTTCCATTAATGTTCAATATAAAAGTAATGGATTCTCTTCAAAAAAAAGACTCTGGATTTGAAAGTCATTATAACTTTTTAGATTATTCAGAAGATGAGAAATTAGCAAAAAAATTTGAATTTGATCCACATGAAAAAGTAATTGTAAAATTGATTCGTTCAATTTATAATAAAAAAATACCACCTGGCTATAAAAGCACAAGAGATGCTAGAGAATTTTCAGATGATATTTTTGATTATACTTTGAATTTTTCTTTTGTTGGTAAAAAATATATTGTTGAAGAATGGTTGTTGAAAAATAAAACCAACCAAGAGATAAAACTTTATGAGGAACTTTTTTTGAATGATGGTGTATATGCTGTTTCATTTGAGAATGACATTTCCTCTCCTCATCTAATAACTCGAATGTTTTTAGTGAGAAAAAGATCTAATAAAAATAAAGGAATATAGTTGAAAAAGAGTATTTTATTTACAGTTGTGTGTAGTTCTATTTTGATGGCGAATAATGATTCAGAAATAGTTAAATTTTTAACGAATGCGTTAAATAGTAATCAATCGCTTGAAAATCCAAAGATTACAATGCTTAGACATGAAAATTTAGATCATCCAAAAAACTGGAGTGCTGAGTTGATTAAGATATCTGCAACTTTAAAGCAGAAAGGTGGGAAGTCTGTACCAGTCTCAGAAACAAATACATATTTTACAGATGGAAGATTTTTAGTAAACAATATGACAGATATGAAAACAGGTGAAAGAATTAGTCTTGATATTAAATTTCCTTCAAAATACTATCTAAAAGAAAATTTAATATCAGGTAATGTTAATTCAAAGCATAAGGTTGTTATATTTTCTGATCCTTTATGTCCTTTTTGTAAAAGTAAAGTGCCTAAAGCATTAAAATTCATGATGAAAAAACAAGATTTATATGCTGTTTATTATTTCGATTTTCCTTTAAAAAGAATTCATCCTGCATCTGAAACAATTGTAAAAATTAAAGATTTCTTAGTAAATCAAAAAAAAGAAACACCACTTAATGCTACTTTGGAGATGTATGATTTTGAAATAAATCCATCTGTTTCAAATCCTGCTAAAATAGTTAAGGAGTTCAATAAGCAAATGGGGTACAATATTTCATTAAAAGATATTCAAGGGAAAAATATTTCTAAGAATTTAAAGAAAACAATGAAAATTGTTGAAGAAATAGGTATAAGAAGCACCCCAACATTTTATTTTGATGGTGAGCATGATAAAACAGGAGTAAAATACAGAACAATACTAAATAAGGTTAAATAAGTGAATGGAAGTGACTCAAATATAGCAAGGGATGCTTATTCATCTAATGATCCTTATTCATCTCGTGATGCACACGCTAGTCATGATCCATATGCAACAAAAAATCCATATGATAGTGATTCTAGTCAAAACAATAAAGATGAGAAAGAACCATCTATTTATGGATATGGTACCTATTGTGATCAGTTTTTTATTCTGGAAAATCTTTTTCGTACTAAATTTACAGATGATACACAGCTTCATTCTGAAAAGAGAGACTATGTAGGTTCTGGGGATTTAGCTTCAATTTTTCCAAAGATGTCCAGAATGATTGGTGCTTCATTTTCTTTATTGATTTTATTTATTGTTACGGCTTCGTTTGTTTTATTTTTAAGTGATTCATTTATCCTAAACATTGCTGTTATTGTCGTTTTTGCTTTTTTATATATTTGGAGGTTCTTTTGTCCATCTTATTTGATATACAATGCAAAGCAATATATTATTGGTGATGAATATAAAAATTTATATAGAGGTTTTGTTGGTGCAATAAAGTTTGTTGAAATTTCAAATATTATATTGCTTACTTTTTTGTATTTTTTTTCTACAATGCAACAAAATACGATAATTTTATTATTTAAAACAGGAATAAACTTCTTATATGAGAAATCACCGATTCTTAAAGATTTTCTGTATGAGCTTTCTCAAAAAACTTTAGACTTTTCTAATTTTAGAGAGATGCTTTATGTTTATTTTGTTCTAATTGTTTTGTATTATCTTTTTTTCTATTATTTCAAAAATAAAGTTGTTGCCAAAAAGCATTTGAACAATTTAAAAGATGTTAAAATGAAAAGGCTTGCAAATATATATCAAAGAAAAGCTTTTATCTTAAATGGAGAAAATTTTTAATGGAGTATAAAAAAATGTTACCAAAAATATTATTAGTTGCATCATTATCTGTATGTGCATTCTCAAGTACAATTGATGATATGCAACAAAAAACAAGCAAGATTCTAGTAAAAAAAGTTTTTTTACTAGAACAAGAAGTGAAATCCTTAAAATCAATAAATAAAAGATTAGAGGACTCTATAAACAAAATAGGGATCATTCTAAAATCTGAAGGTTACAACTTGAATGATATTAATGCATCAGCAGTCAGAACAAGTAATTTTCAAAACACAAAGAAAAAAGAGTATGACTTTAAAAACTTATATAAATTTACTCGTGGATGTAGAGCATACAAAACTTCTATCCTTTCTCAATATGCAGGAAAGTATTTTAAAAAGAATTCTTATGCTTTAATTCTACAAAGAACAAACAAAGCATCACTAACACACAATGGTGTATGGGTAAATAACAATTGTTTATCAAAAATAGATGTGAAGAAAATGAAAGATGGAGAATTTTATAAGGTAAGTACATACATGGCAAATTCAAGAGAAAAGCCAGGTGTAAATTCTGAAATAGTTTCTGTATTTATGAAAAATGATATGCTATATATTGTTTCATCAAAAAAAGCCCAAGATGGTGGCGTATGGTATAAAATTGAAAATGATGGTTATATAAATAAAAGAATAGTAAAACCATTAGACACTACAAAAAAATAAAAGTGTACTAAAGGGAAAAAGATGACCTCAACAAAATTTTTGTTTATATTTTTTACATTTGTTATTGTATTAACTACTAATGTTTTTTCAAAAGATTTTTATGAATTTGGTAGATATGAAATCAATTTTCTTAAAGAATATCCTCAAAATAAATCGCTAGCAGAGCAAAAAATACAAGACTCAAAAAAAGATAAGTATTTTTCTTTAGCTCTTAAAGAGTTAAAGAAACCAGTAGTATTTAGCAACAAGTCATCAAGAAAGATTTCATATCCAGATTATTATTTTGTTTTAGATAATTTAAAAAAAAGTAATACAGAATATGCTGCATTTGTTGGTTTGTCACTTTATGTTCAAATTATGAAACGATTTAATTCATCAAAAGATATCAAAAAATATGGCTTATACTTTTCCAAAAAGCTTAGTCTTTTTAATTATTGTTTTGGATATACAATGGAAGGTATTTTTATGAAAGAACTACGGTATCCAAAATCAGCAAGAAAGAAAATCTACAAGAAGGGTATAGATTATAAATGCAGAGGCACAGAGAATGAACATTTTTTTCTTGTTTCGAGATATCATGGGGTGAAGTATGAAAAAGAATAAAAAGAGTGAAGATGTATCAGAGATTGTAAAAAAAATAGTTTTATATCGAAAAGCAATGAGGGATCTTTCTAAAGAATTAGGTAGATTTGATATTGAAAAAGATGAACAAGATCAAATAAGAGAGAATGTTAACAAGCTAAGATATGTTGTTTCAAATATTGAAAATGAATATTTCAGAGATATAAATAAAGGGATGTATTTAGGTCTAGGTATTGATTTATTAGATACAGCATCTACTGATATTGTTCCTGTGTATTTACAATGGGACAAAATCACCAATCATGTTGGTGTTCTTGGTGCATCTGGACTTGGAAAAACAATTTTAATGTTATCTAATATAAAAGATACTATTGCAAAAGGATGGAATACTGTTATTGTTGATCCAAAAGGTGGGGAAGGTCAAGAAGTTGTAAATGGTGTTATGTCTTTTTGTAAAGAAAACAATCTTTTGGAAAACACTTACTATCTTTCTCCCATGATGCCAGAGTCAAGTTTTTTAATGAATGTGATATTTGGTATGGGTAATGTTGAAGTTGCTATTACATTAAGAGAATTGATGATGGGCGAAAACACAGATCCATTTTATGGAGATATTACATATAAAGTTGTTTTAGCAATTATGTATTGTTTTGAGTTTCTTGAGAAGGTTGCTGATGAGGATGGTTTAATTGCAAAGCAAGAGATAGATGAAGAATTAAAAAAACATAAAGCCATTATGAAGATGAACAATTTAGCTTCAAGGTTTGATATTGCAAATGATACCACTGAAGATGGTTTGGTTGAAGATTTTGCATCAAATTCTTTAGTTCTTGATGCAACCCAGAATGTGCGATCAAAAAGAACACTTGTTACTTTTAGAGATATTGCTATGTATGTAACTCATGATGACTTGAGTGAGTTGCAAGATCTTGTGGAGCAGACAAATATTCCAGATGATCATTTGTATAAGGCTCAAATGAATAAGCTGAAGAAGGATGCATTATTTACAATTAATGACGCTTTAAGACAAGAGAAAACTTTTTTCAGTAAAGTATCAACATCTCTTTCAACAGTGTTAACAAAACTTTCTTCTGGTGATGTTGGGGATATTTTTTGTACAATACGTGTAAATCCAATGTCAAAGATTTTAGCTTCAAAAAACAATGAACGATTTATACTTATTGTGCAGCCATTCCCATTAACATATGGTGATATATCAAATACTATTATAAAACTTATTTTAAAGCAGCTTTCGTCATTATTTGGTAATATTGGTAGTACAGAGAGGAAAATAAATCGAGTTGCTGTTTTTATCGATGAGGCTGGATCAGTTTTTTATCCTAATATATCAGAGTTGTATAATAAAGTTCGTTCTCTTGGTGGTAGTATTTTTGCATATACTCAATCATACCAAGATTATATAGATGCGCTCGGTGAAACAAAAGCAAAAATGGTAATGGATAATATAAATACAACAATAAGAATGGGTATGAATGATATAGAGAGTGCAAAAAAAGTTGTAGAAGAGGTTGGTCAAGGTGTTGAGTTTAACTCTACGACTGTTGCTGCAACTGGTACAAATGATTCACGGGTTATTGTCCAAAAGAATTCTGAGGATATATTAAGTCCTACTGATATTACAATGTTACCTGTTGGAAGAGGTATTGTGAAATTTAAAGATGTTTCAGCAACAGGTAGAATATTCCTTGTTGATTTTGCACATTATGGAAAAATTTATTCAAATATTAAGTTTACAACAAATAAATATTTCCAAGAAATTGATAGACAGAATGAATTAGGTTTATAAGAATGAGAAAGTTGATATTTTTTAGTATGATATTTTCAACATACTTGTTTTCTGAAAATATATATTTAGGCGAATTTGGAACTACATATCCTGTTAAGGAAGAAAATATCAAGAAGAAAATGCTTGATGGAATAAAAAAGAATCAAAAGAAACTTGAGGAGATGGCAAAGTCTGCTTTTGAGGATGCTATGATTTATTCTATTGATATTCCAGAGTCAACTTCTCATGATATTAGCTATAGAGATCTTGTATTTTACGCTCCAAAAGATATTTATGACAAAGATAGAAATGTCATTATTTCAAAAGGAGAAGCCATGGATATACCAAAAAATATGTTGAGTAGTGCTCAAGATATGTGTGTTGTATCATTTGATGGCTTTCATATTTTAGATGAAATAATTAATAGATTTGGGGAAAAATGTAAATATATTTTTGTAAATGTTGATATTAGAAAGATTTCACATAATCCAAAATATAAAAATTTAAGTATATATGTTGGCAATGATACATTTTTTTCAATGTTCCCAATAGATAAAGTTCCTGCAAGAATCTCTTTTTCTAAAGATAAAGAAAAGATAGAGTATTTAGATTATTTGGATATTCAACAAACAGTAAAACAAAAGTTGCTGAGCGGAGATATTAGATAATGTCAAATCATAGAGAAGATTTTTTGAACATTTTTAACGATATTCAAGAGAATAGACTTTTTACAGAAAAAGAGTATTATGTTGCTAAAAAGATTCTTCATTCTTTGGTGGTTAGAAATAAAAATTATATTTTTTCGACTGATTTTAAGTCAAAGAAGTCTATTCAGACAGCAGAAAAGATTGTGAAATCTATTAAAACCATTGATGAGAATTTAAACTCTCTTTCCTCAACAGAGATTACAGAGTTGCTTGATCACCTAGAAACATTACAAATGATTTCTACAAGATTTAAAGAGATATCAAGTGATGCAAAAAAAAGAAAATAAGAATATTCTTTTTAATATTTTTTTTATTATTAGTTTAAGTTTCTCCCCTTTATTTTCTGCATCTAAATGCAACGTAGATTATTCAATAATATATCTTATTGCAATGAATGAAAGAAGTTTGCAGAGACCTATTGGTTATCCATATCTCATATCTTTAAATAAGAAATTTCCTAGAGAATATAATAAAGTAAAACACCAATTTAATTTTATAAACAATAGAACAATTGATTGTAAGAGTGAAAAAGAATGCATATTAACAATGGAGAAACTATTACAATTAGGCATTAAAAATATGGATTTAGGGGCTTTTCAAATAAATTATCTTTCATTTAAGTTTAAGGATTTTTCAAATTATTTTAACTTTAAGAAGAGCTTTGCAAAAAGCTGTGAAATAGTTTATCCATTTATAAAAAACAAAAAAAATATTACATTTCAAGATATTGCAAGATACCATTCATCTACACCAAAATATAATAAAATTTATGCAGATAATCTTGAAAAGAATTATAAAAAACTTATGAATTCTATAGAAAAAAGAAGTCGTTAATGTATAACTTGGTCATAGTTGAATCCCCAAATAAAGCCGAAACAATAAAACAGTATTTGAGTAGCTTAGAAGGTTTTTGGAGAGTTGTTGCAACATTTGGACATTTTAAAAATTTGCCAGAAAAGGGTATATCTGTTAAAAACAATAATGGTACATATGTAGGTGAATTTGAAATTAGTAAAAAAAATGTTTATGAGAACTTAAAGAAGGTAATAAAAGAGGCATCTTATATTTATATTGCTACAGATGATGATAGGGAAGGTGAAGCAATAGCATGGGATATTGTTGAGGAGTTTTCATTAGATATTTCAAAATATAAACGAGTTGTTTTTACAGAAATAACTAAAAAATCTATTAGTACTATTTTGCTTGATACATCAAATAATAATATAGATGTAAAGAGTAATTTGGTTTCTTCGCGCTATGCAAGAAGAATTATTGATAGAATTGTTGGATATAAACTCTCTTCATTGTTGAAATATATTTTTAAAACTACATATGGATTAGAGTTTAAAGGTGTCGGTAGAGTGAGTTATGCTGCTATTTCTATATTGGCTAAAAGAGAGCAGGAGATACAACAATTTGAATCATATAACTATAGAAAGCTTTTTGTTGTTTATACTGTTAATTCTAAGGAGTTTGTTTGCTTTTCAAAAAAAAGGTATATTGAAGATGTTGAAAATACTGAGTTTTATGATGCATATCAATTATTAAAGAATGAAGAACATATTGTAACTGATTATTCTACAGAATTTATAGATGTTTCTCCACCAAAACCTGTTACTGGATCCTCTTTGCTTGCAAATATTTCCTATCTTTATAGATATTCAACAGACAAAACTTCTAAAATTGCACAAAAGTTATTTGAAGGTGTTAATATTAATGGTGAAAAAGTTGGTTTAATCACTTATCCTCGTACGGATTCATATAGAATAAGCAAAGAGTTTGCAGCGGAAGTAATTGCAACAATCCCATATATGGTTATAAACAAAGAAGATGGTCCACTAGGATTTGAGTATGTTGTTGATATACCAAGGGAATATAAGCTTCATAAAAATTCTCAAGATGCACATGAAGCTTTAAGGCCAACATCTATGAGTGTGGAATTTGCTCCTCATAATGTTAGAAAATATCTTTCAGAAGAGGAATATAGGGTTTATAATTATATTTACAATATTACTCTTTCTTCTTTTATGGCTACATCTAGTTATATTGTTACAAAAATAAATATTACTTGTGGAGATATAACACTTGAGAGTGAGACAAAAGAACAGGTATTTGATGGATGGGAAGTTATTGGTAAATATTTTGTGCCATTTTATAAAAAATATGATAAATTTGATTCAAATCCTCCAATTCTTAACCTTGGTGATGTTATCAATTACAGAGACATTGATTATTCCACAAGAAAAGCAAAAAGACCAGATAGGTATAGTGAAGGTGGTTTTATTGAGATTTTAACAAGTAAAGGAATTGGAAGACCATCAACATTGCCTTCCATAGTTCCAGAGTTGAAGAAAAAACAATATATTGATGAAAATAAAAGTATGTTAATTATTTCTCAATTAGTTATAAAAATTGTTGAATGGGCGAATATCAACGCTCCATGGATTATTGATTTAGATCATGCTAGAGAGTTTGAAGAGAAATTAAGTTTAATAGAGAATGGAGAGCTAGATAGAAATATTCTTATAAAAGAATATGATTTCCTTATTAAAGAGCTGTATGAGAAATTTAATTTTATAGATGCGCAAGAATATCATAAACAACCACCAACAGATTTACAAGTTTCTCAATTGAAAAAAATTCAACAATCAGGTTTTGTTGTACCAGATAAGGCTTTTCAATATAAAGTTGATGCAAAAAAATCGATTGAAGATTATTTCAAATCAAAAGAGATTGCTAAATGTTTATTTTGTAAAAAAGGAAAAATTCATAACTTTGAAAAGTATTATAAATGTAATAACAAAGAATGTGATTTTATTTTTTGGAAATCAACCGCAGAAAAATTTGTAAATCATTTCAATATCTCTTTGAATAGTTCAGAATTTATCCTTGAGCTTTTAAAAACAAAAAAAGTAAAAGTGGAGAATATGAGAGGAAAGAATGTTTTGTTTTCTGCCAATGCATATATAGAAAAAAATGAAAAGTTTGGCTATCAAATAGGTTTTTCTGTTGTTAAAAATTAAAAAACTATTAACTAGGAAGAAAGTTGGCTAATCAAATTGCCTTATTCAGGAAAAAAAAGCACTATTTAAAATTGCTGATACAGAATTTTAAAAGATATCAAAATATATATAAGTTTGAATTTATGCGGTATATATTTTTTGGAGCAATTACTACTGGGTTGTTTTTAATAATATCTTATTCACTAATATATAAAAATATCAATTTTATAGAAGCAAATTTTATATCATTTTTTTGTGTATTTATTTTTAGCTATATATTTCAAGTTAAAATTGTCTTTAAAAAAAATATTTCTTTGATTAATTTTTTTAAATTTTTTATATTACAATTTACAACTTTTTCAATATCCATACTTATTTCTTTTAACTCGCTCCCTGTGGAAAATCCATATATTTTAAGTTTAGCAATATCTATAATTACTCCAATAGTATCATTTTTTATAAATAAGATTTTTATCTTTTCTTGATTAGGTAGTTCCTCATTCCCAAGGAAAGTGCTTATCATATTTACTTGATAACTTTACATTATCAAGTAAATATGATATTATTTAGAAAATCAATACTGGAGAAATATTTGAATATACAACAAACCTTTAATTTTGGAGATTGCTATAAAAGATCTTGTGATTCTGAGAAATTTTGCCCAATTTGCGAAGAACTGCTTGAAGAAACAACTCAAGAAGATATATTATATTGCATCAAATGTCAAAAAAGATTTGACAGAAATGAGGTAAAATCAGATCAATCAATAGAGTTTATTTTTGGTGGAAATTAGTATGTGTGCTAGAAAAAACATTCAAGGTCAAGTTTGTGGAATGCTAAAGCCATTAGAGTATGTTTACACAAAGAACACACATGCTTACTGGAAATGCTTCTGCAAAAGATGCTGTAAGATAACTATTGTTTCATATTCAAATTTAAAAAGTGGTAACTCAAAAAGCTGCTCAAGTTGTTGTAAAAAAATTCCTGAATATACAGAACAAAAAGTAATTAAAATGCTAAAAGAAAAAATCAAGATAGTAAAAATTGCAAACACACTAGGTATTAGTAGAAGTGCTGTATATAGAATTAAAAAAGAAATATCATGCGATTCGTAGATGATTCACAATTATCTCCTCTTTCAAATGGAAGCCTTTTAGAGGATATGCAATTTTGGGTAAGACAGATTCTTGAACAAAAAGAGTTAGAGAAAGTATCCCAGAAGACTTTAAAAAGTTATAGTAACGCACTTGATAGTTTTTTAGAATTTGTTTCAAAATATAGTGATAGTAATTTAATGGATAATATTGGAGCAAAATTCATTAACCGATATCTTATTGAGTATCAAGCACAACTAGCACTTAAAAAGATAGAGAAACTTAAAAAAAAGAATATACCAGGAGAACTTGAGAAATATCAACGCATAATTAATCAGAAAGATGAGAAGTTTCTAGGAAAGAATGATGCTAGTTTTGAGATACTTGATGAATTTCAAAATACTCTTAAACATAGACTCACTGTTGTTAAGATATTACTTAAATATATAAGCTATAACAATGAAGAAGAACATGATTATACAGCAATGTTTCGTAAGCTTGTGACAATTAAAATAAAAGAGCAATTTACTCAATACATTACAGTAGATGAAATGGATAGCGTTATATCACTCATGACTATATGGCCAGATGTCTACAAGGAGTATAAATTAAAAAGCTCTCTGCGTTCAGCATACAGAGAATCGCTACTAATATTGATATATGCATTAACAGGCGCAAGAAGTGAAGAGGTTGTAAAAATCAAACTGAGTGACATATCTTTATTCAAGCATAATAATCGCACCTACTATTCCATTAAAATTCAAGAAGGAAAAGGTGATAAAATTAGAGAGATTGGGATTGATGCAGGATTCATTGAGAAGCATATAGAGTATTTCAAGAACAATTTACCACACAAAGATTGTTATATCTCATCAACCTACTCCAAGGGTACTTACAAAAACTATCCTCAGCATCCAAACAACATAAGAACTTTTGGAAATTTTGTGTTAAGAATATTAGGTATCAACAAGAGTGGATTGCATACCTTTAGAAGAGGATACGCAACAAAGCGAATTAATGAAGATGGTGTTAATATAGCACTAGTCGCCAAAGAAATGGGAAATTCTATTAATGTGCTTGAGAAGTATTATCTAAAGCATAATGCGGTGATGTCTGTTGTCTCATGAAGTATTTGATTACTTAGGGTGAGTGTTGATATACTCTCTACCCACAGAAGGTGGTTTTCTTGAATTTATAGCGTAAAACCACCTCATTTATGGTGTGGAGTATCAAGACAAAGAAGATCCGCTTATAGTAGCCTGTAAGAGTTTGAACGATGAGGTTCACAAGGTTGTGATAAATTTAATGATGAGATATGATTGTTTTGATAGTATATCAAAGAGAAACAGTAGCCCTTTGTTTTGCCTCCTCTTGAGTTTCTGAATATATCATAGTAGTAGTAATTACTGTATGTCCTAAAATGTCTTGCAGCAGTTTAATATTCCCATTTTTCTCCGCAAACTCACTTCCAAAAAAATGCCTAAAAATATGTAGCCCTTTAATATCCTCTTTAATTTTCCCCTGTACCATTAATGTTTCTGACATAGCAGCTATCTTCTTATAAAGGTTTCTCCTATCTAGCCTTTTGCCATTTTTACCAGCAGATAGATACTCTATTTCATCATAAAGTTCATTTTTAAAATACTTATAGATCTTCTCAAAGTACACTTTTTTGATATAGCTTGTTCTGTTTTTGTTTCCCTTTCCTCCAATAACATTAACCCTATATGATTCACCCATATCTTCTATATCACAAAGTCTTACACTCAAAGCTTCACTTGCTCTCAGCCCTGCTCTATACATAAGAATCACCATTGCAACATCTCTATATGCAACTCGTTTGGAATCCTTCCTTGCTCTTTTAATAAGCGCTCTGGGGTTATCAAGATATTTATCAAGCAAATCAATAAATGCTTGTTTTGTTTCTTCAGAGATCTTTTTGCTTTTTGGTTTGTATACACTACCCTTTTGCTTTGCATACCTTTTCATCTTACGCAGCACATCTTTAAAACAATCCGTCTCTGTTTCCTCTACTATATAGTTAAAGAACTTATGTAGTACGGCTCTTCTGTTCATCATGGTAGCAACTGATGCCTTTGGAGTATTTACTATATAATCTACTATGTAGTTATTGTCTATATTTCTCAGGGGGATCTCGTTTGAAAAATAATAATCTTCAAATTCTGACAAAGCGAATTCGATTCTTTCTATATTGCTGTCGTTTTGCATCTTTTTAAAATAGATCTCTCTTAGCTCTATAAAATCTCCCTCTCTTTTAGATGCAAAAGATAAAAATTCCGCAAGATACTCTATTCTCTCTTTTAGAGATCCATAGGTTTTATTTGTTTCATAGTTTTCCATCCATAAAAGAAAATCGTTGCAATGATGCACCTCAACATCGCACAAACCACTACAGTCTTTCATATAGATAGAACAATATTCTCTTAAAGCCCTTAATACAAATCTATATGTTTCTATTGTATTTTTTGAACGATTGAGCAATTTTAAATCATCTAAAAAGTATCTACTCCATCTATCTACATCATCAATCAAAGAGATGCCATACTCTAGCTTTTTAGTCTCGATTGGCGCATTTTGATTAAATATGTCTTGCAAGTCAATCATCAAATTCCCCTTTTCTATATAGAAGTGTATTTCAAAATTATATCGAAAGTTTTATTAAGTATGTCATAATTGTATATTATGACATACTTTAAATAACTGTTTTTTTGATTTTTTGGCACACTTGGATAGGTACTGTCATTTTTTTAAAAGGTTATTAGTTGCTTTTAATATGCTTCTAATTTACTTTAATTCCCATTTGTTGCGATTAGATATTTGTAGAACTATCATTATAGATATTGGATATATTCTTATTGTATCTATATAAATCAATACTCATTCTATCTTAACTAGATTGAAATAGAATTGACTTTTTTCATTCTGGTTGCTATAATTCACTATATAACAAAAACAAGAGGCAAAAAGATGAACTTTGATGCAGTCACAATCTATCCAGCTTACAAACTAGGTATAAGCAGAAGTAGTAACGATAACATAGGTAATCTTACTCATGCACTCAAAATTCCACGAAATAATGCAGCGGCACTGTGTTGAGCTAAGCCAAGCAAAAGGAAACACAATGGCAACAAAACTACCAAATATTAACGATACAAATGGGTGTCCCTATTGTGGTTGTGATGAGTATATTGAGTATTTTACAGTTAGTGGAAAAACGCATTTTCGCTACCGCTTTGACGGAGATGATGCTTGCAATGAAGATATGCACAATGGTATGAGGCAGATACCACAAAAATTTATTTATTGTGCTTGTTGTGATAAAAAAATTGCTAGGAACAATTAGTAAAAAAAGGAAATTGAAATGCTTAAAATAACCGAGTTCACATTAACAAAATATAAACAAGGCAAAACTCCTAGTGATGGTGAAATCATATGGGCTTACGCAACAACACAAAAAACAGCTCAACAAAAGTATAAAGCTATTGTAAGACTTTGCAAGTACCTTGAACAAAAAGATCCCAACAGACATGAGTATTATGATGGCGACTCTGTAGAGCTTGTTAAAATGAAAAGAGATGCGCCGTTTAATGATAATGGTGAGGTGATTTACAAAAGAGTAGTTACTGGAGATGCAAAATTTCATCGCAAAGCTATTCAAAGATTAGCAAGATATCTAAGTAAAAATGATGAAGAATATATCTATTTTGGGAAACAGCCTTTATGTGAGAGAGGAGAAAACAATTATCAGCTTGCATCAAGAGATACAGCAGTGCTCAATGAAACAGATAAGCAAAAACAGATTAAAAATCAAATTCGAGGAAAAAAAGCTGCTATAACTAGAAATATCAACAAGGCTAAAAAATTAAGAGAGTCTTATAAAGCTACATTATTCCCAGATGCATATAAAACAGACAAAAGATACATTTCTCTTGTTTCTAATCTGCGCAAGCAAAGACAAAGACTTGTGGCTAATAGAAAAATAGAGGCTAGTGAAATTCCTACTGTCACTGGAAGAATCACTGCTGATGTTTCCAAGTTTTTAAAATGCGCGTAAAAAAGGACTGATATGGCAGTAAAAAATAAAGAACTATTAAAATCGCTCGGAATATTTACAGATTTTAATTTAAAAAATATAACACGCATTGGAAGCAAAAGGGTAAACGATGGCTGGTGGGTTAGGATCAGCCGTGATGGGGTAAAAACATCAAAAACTTTTACAGATGAAGAACACGGAGGGGCATATTTTTCTCTCAAACAGGCTGTTTTGTATAGAGATAGATTTGCTCCGCAAAAAGCGAAGTCCAATACTGGTTATAATAATTTATCTATTTCTATATATGGAAATAATAAATCTCCAATGGTTAGAGCTTCATATAAATCTGAAGAAAAATCTTTTAACATAAGCAGTTATGGCTATGGTTCTGCGCTTAAAGAGGGTATGCAGTGGCTTAATAACAAAGACGATAGCATGTATGGCGTAAAAATAAAAATCAATCTTGATGCGGGATTAACCTATCTTAATAAAAAACTTCCAATGGAACAGTATTTGCCAATATTAGAAAAAACAATTCTCTATCAAAATTCTGATGGGGATTATTATATTCCAAAAAAAAGACAAAAGACGATTTTGATATTGACAGATAAAAATTCAAATGTAATCTCTAAAGATAAGAATTTTACATATAATAAATATGTAAAAGACACTCTAAAGCATATCCATAAAAATGGGTTTGATTTTCAAATCGAGAATAATGATGACTATTCATTCGATGAAAAAGACTATTATGCAGTTGTAAAAGTAAGCCATAACACATCATCAAAAGAGTTTTGTTTCAGGGTTGGAAAGCTTGTAAATATGTCAAAAAAAGAGTTCTACGCAATTCAAAAAACAGCTCCATTTTTCAAAACAATCTATAAGGACAATCCAAATGTCAAGAAAAATATAATCAATATTATTCCAGATTTCAAATCTATTGATGAGCTGCAAAAATATCTTTTAAAGAAAAAAGAGGAACTAAAGAGCGAAAAAAGAGAGCTTGTTCGCAAAAAAGATGCCAATCGAAACAATAAAGATTATGCAGCTAGAAAAGATAAACAAATCGGATATGTCACAAAAGAGATATGTGACTACGACAGACTATACAAATGGTCAAGTAGAAAAGAAATAAATCAAGAAAAGGACTACAAAAATGAGTATTAAAAAAGTAGAAACTCTTCCAATACAAATATATGCAGACATAGGAAAAGATGAGAAGCTGTCACTAAAAGCAAAAGGCTTTGCTTTGATGGTTATATCAGCAATGGATGATGAATGCGTCGATTATTTTAGTGATGAAAAATACAAAAGTGAAATTGACGAATTAGAAAACAACAGCTACCTTCACATTATCTATTGCATTGTAAAAGAAAACAACGAAGAGATAGTAGATATTCTTTTAAACGGTAAAAAGATAACAAGTGAACAAATCAAAACTCATATTCTAAAAGCAGAAAACTCTGAAGAATATTCACGAATAAAATACAAAAAAGGAGTCTAGTAATGACTAAAAAACGAATAACAGTAACAAGTGAAACCTATACGAAACTCGCAGAAATAGCGATGAAGTTAGATATTAATGGGAGTGAAAAAGAAAAAGTTGAAAAGCTTTTTAATGATAATTTATTATTAAATGATTATGCTGCTGTGCAACAAGGTGTTACTAATCTTCAGGACAAACTTTTAAAGATAGAAGAGGAGAGTTGCCGAATTGATGATGAGCAGAACAAAAGGATTAAGAAACTACAGGCACTGGGAGTTTTAAATGAGAATTTCTCATTGGCTATAAAAGAGCTTGTGGATGTTTATATGGACGCAAGATCTGATGAAATAAAAGAGGCGGTTTTAAAGATTTAACAAACAAAAGGATTTTTGAGTGATATATATAGTATATATTTTTGATATAAAAGATATAGTAAGTAAAAAAGAGGTGTTTAATTTTCTCTTGGAGGCTGATTGCAAAAGCCAGGCTATGGATTTGGCTCATACAAAGGCACAAGAGATGTACCCAGAAGTCAAAAAACTTCTTGAGATAAAAGAGGTCCAATATGACTCTATGAGATAAAAGAGGTCTAATATGACTCCAGATATTTTCTTTTGGTTTGTTTCAGTTCTGTAGAATTCTGTTGGAAATTATAAGAAAGGTAAAAAATGATTAATTTTATAAAAAAACTATTTTCAAAAACAGATTCAGCTGAAAATGTTGAAGCAAAAGAAGTAGAAGTATCAAGTGGCTCTCAAAACCAAAGAGGTCAAGGCGGTGGTAGAGGTCAAGGCGGTGGTAGAGGTCGCTAGCTATGTTTTTTGCATTTTGTGATGAGGTCAGACATGGAGATTATTCTTAAAGCTTCACCTGAATCTGGGATAGTTTGTGAATTTTCCGAAAAAAATCATATAATAATAAAAAATGGGAAGAGACTTTGCAAGTAGCAATCTCTTCTGGTGAAATATCATCCGAAAAAGCAACTTCCTGCAAGGCTACTATGAAAGAGCTTATTTTTCCTTTTTAAGTTTTTTGACAATTTTCAACCCATTTTTCTTTTTTATTTCTGGATTACTTTTTAAGAAACCGGTGCTTTTGCTATTAGGCTCAATTTCTATAATATTTATGTTAAATTTTTTTGCATTTTCCTTGACTACACTGATAGATCTTTTTACATCCGCTAAGATGATTATCTTTTTTCTTCCGAGAGGCTCGATGCTTATTTTAATGGCCACTGGAGGTTTATTGGTTAGCTTAAAATATATCCAAGAAATCCCATTGGATAGTTTCCCTCTTGATATTCTCGTTTTGAGGGAGTTGAAAACTCTATTAACATCTACATCATCATGGAATCCATATGTATTTGATACTTTTGCAAAATGTCTTGTTGTATAGATGTCAGCCTCTCCTCCCCTCTCGATGGCTTTGTCAATCTCTAGCATATAACTTTTTGGCAATATGTAGTCCGAATATATTTTAATGCTTTCTTTTGTAAAAATATCATGCTCTACAAAATGCCTTTGCGAGAGTTGTTCTATTGTAATAATAGTAATATCATATTTTTCACTTTTAAGTCTAACATCTAGTAAGGCTGCATATTTTTCTCTTTTGTGATTTTCAAATACAAAAACAGATCTTCCGCAGTTTGCGAATTCCCACAAACCATAACTCTCTAGTGCTTCTTTGATGAAATCTTTAATCTGCCAAGTTGCCTTAAATATATGAGCTCTTATTCTCCCATCTTCACCACCACGATTAAAATCTCTTCTCCTAAAGAGATGGACTGTTAAGTGAACATCGACCTCACCTTTTTCACAAACAAAAGAAAAATCTCTTTGTAGTAGTATTTTTTTCAAATTAAATATCCTTAGCTTATTATTATGATGATTATACACTTTTTCAAAAAAATTCTTGTAATAATTAAAAATAAATGATATTGTTGATTAAATGATTTATTTTAACTATAATTATAGTTATAATTAAGTAGCTATTAGTATTTTAATTATAACTATAATTATTTTTAAAAGGAGATATTTTGAGTTATCAAAACATGCCAGACGACTTAATTCTTAAAGATATTGCACAAAAGATTGAAAAAAAACGCTTAGCTAAAAAAATAAAAGCTTCAGAGCTTGCCAAAATGGGTGGATTTAATCCTCAAACATACAGTAATTTTATAAATAAAAATGCGGATATAAAGCTTGGAACACTTATTCGGATTTTAAGGGCTTTTGGTGAGCTTGATAATTTTGAAGATGTTTTTGCCGATAAGGTACCAGCTTCCCTTTGGATGAAAAAATCAAAGAAAACACCAAAGAGAGTAAGAATTTCGTATGAAGATACGCTTCTTTCTAAGCAAAAGAATACTGCATCACATAGTGAAATCAAAAGAAAAGGTGCACCTTTATCTGTGCTTCTTAGTAGATTCGCAAAACAAAACAAGGACAGCAAATGACAAATGTAGTAACCGTAAAGCTATGGGACGAAATAGTGGGGTATCTTGGATATGTTGACAATGAAATGGAGGTGGCAGTATTTGAGTATGATGAGAGTTTCTTAAAAAATAGCAATTCTCCATCCCCAATTAAATTGCCACTTACTGCTGAGCCTTTTGTTTTTGACAGACTTGGTAGAAAAACATTTCATGGTCTTCCTGGATTTATAGCAGATTCGCTTCCTGATAAATTTGGTAATCAGCTGATTGATCAATATTTTGCAAAAAAAGGTATTGCATCAGAAGAGATTACAGCCCTTGATAGGCTTTTGTATATAGGAGACAGAGCAATGGGCGCTTTATCTTATGAGCCTCATGAGAATTTTGGTGACAATACTGATACTGTTCTGGACATACAATCTTTGAGTGAGTTATCAAATATGGTTTTGAGAAAAAAAGAAGATTTTCAAAGAGAACTTGGTAATGCTAAACAAGAACAAGCCATTAAACTTCTCAAGGTTGGTTCAAGTGCTGGAGGAGCAAGAAGTAAAGCGTTGGTTGCCATTGATAAAGACAATGTTCTTCATGATGGAACCTTATTGCACTCATTTCAATGCACTTACCATCTTTTAAAGTTTGATTCAGATGGAAATAGTGATAAAGACAAAGAAGATCCAAAAGGTATGACTAAGATAGAATATATTTATTCTATTTTAGCAAGGAATTGTGAGATACTGGTTCCAAGTACAGACTATATCGAACATGATGGTGATTTTCATTTTCTAATTGAAAGGTTTGATCGATTTTACTTCGATGGACATACTGCAAAATATCATTATGTCTCATGGTGTGGTATAGCTCATGCTGATAGAGATGGTGCTTTTAGTTACGAGCAATTGGTTTTAACGGCTAGAGAGCTTGGATTAACTCAAGACGCAGTGAGTGAAATTTTTAAAAGAGCAGTTTTTAATATAGTCGGGCGAAACCAAGACGATCATACTAAGAATTTTGGGTTTTTAATGGATAGTGATGACAAGTGGATTTTATCTCCAGCTTTTGATCTAACATATTCCTACGATCCTACAGGAAAATGGACCAGCGTGCATCAAATAAGCCTTAATGGAAAAAGAGATGGATTTAAAGAGGAAGATATTGTTGAGTTTGGTAAATATTGCAACCTATCGAAAAAGAAATCTTTGAGTATTTTAAAACACACCATTGATGCCTTTGGAGATTTTAAAGACCTTGCCGATAAATACAATGTCTCTAGCGAGCTCAAAGAGACCATTTTGCAAAATCTAAGACTCGATATAAGCAAAGGAATTTAAAAATGAATAAAAAAAAAATAGCAATTGTATCACTGTTAATAGCTACAGTCTCATTTGCAACAAATGTAGAGGATTTTGTCAATAAACATCATTGTGATCAGCTTATTGACAAAGAAATATATGAGGTGTGTTACTCATATAGACACAAAGGAGCATTGGCTGGATGGACAACCCTTGATGGTGATAAAGTGAATGCTGTGAACATTAAAAAGAGACCTCGTTTTTATGAAAATAAATCAATTCCAAAAAAATATCGCACCAAATATAGCGATTACACAGGAATGGGACGAACTTGGAATCGAGGACATTTTATTGTAGCAGATGCAGATGCAGATTATTCAAAACATTCACTTTATCTTGTATATGATATGTGTCAAATTCAGCCGCAAGCAGCAAAGGTCAATCAAAAAACATGGATAAAGGTTGAGAAATATGGAAGATTGCTTGCAACAAAGCTCGGTTATATTAATTCTATTACTATTGCCAACTATAAAGGTTCTACAAAAAAACTCAAGAACAATATAGATATACCAGTTGGTTTCTGGAGAATATATTACAATGATGATGAAAACTTCAAAAAGTGTTTTTATTATAAAAATGATCCGTTTGTAGATTATAAAAAAGATAAACTCAAAGACCATTTAGTTAGCTGCGGTAATATCGGAGTTTGATTATCTATGGAATCACAACAAAAAAAGCTACAAAAACAAATAGGAATTTTCTTTTTGTTTGTGGCGATTGCTGCTTTTTCTTTCGTTGGATATAACTACTATAGGACTTACCAATTTTTCCACAGTCCACTCTCAAGAAGTATGATGGCGCGCATAGACTCAAAAGAAAAAGAAATTCTCTCTTTAATGCAAAAAAATTTCAATGAGAGTATCTCTTTTCCTGTTATTGTCACTGACAAGATTGCAGGGAGGCTCTATGGTCTCACCTCATATAACGATGGAAAGATTGTTATCTATCTTAACAAAAAAGTGATGCTTGAGAGCTTGGACTATATTATAGATAGCGTTTTGCCTCACGAATATGCCCATGCTTATCTTTTTTACAAAAATGATTTCTCAAATGAAAAAGATGGCCACTCTCAGAGATGGGTGAACACCTGTAAGCTCCTTGGTGGAACGGATTGCCATCAGTATGTTAATCAGCACGAGGTTATTATGGGAAAAATTCCTTTTTTATAGCTTTCGTTTGTTGGAAGTTGTTAGTTAGGAAGCCACCACTTCTATAGATGTTGGGGGGGGTGGCTCACCCAAACCAATAGAAATACAACTTCTCGTGAATCTCACCGCTCAAACTCTTACTCTTTTGTTTTAAGTAAGCACTGTTTCTTTTTAAGCAAATTGTGAACACTTTTTATATTATTTTAATTTAATTAGCAAAAAAGCTGATTTTATTCGATATAATATTAAATATTTATAAAAATAGTTCACAATTTGCTTAAAGAGGTTAAAACACTATGGACAAAGACTATGTTGACATTCTAAAGCTCTTAATTAGTGAAAATTCTTATATAAAAATAAAAGATATTTTCATTAAGATTAACTATAAAGAGTCTTTGAGAAATTTGCAAAAAAAACTCAATGCTCTAAAAAAAACTTTCCGTATATCCACAAGAGGTCAAGCTTCCACTACAGAATATATACTTGATGAAATTCAAAAGCACTATCCATCTTCTGAGTTTTTATATGTTTATAAGAACAGCCATATACTAGGGCAACTTTTTCGAGTTAATGGTACCTACAGATTTTATTATGATAGCGAGTATCTCTCAAAATACTCTGAAGAGATACCAACAATTAAACTCTCTATTGAACCTCATGATTTTGATGAGATACCTGCTGTTTTTGAAGACAATATGCCAGAAGGGATTAACAGAGAGATATTTGAGATCTCTTGTCGAACTGGTGATGAATTTGAACTTCTTGCTTTAATGGATGACAATATTGGAGATTTATGCTTTTCAAAATCAAAAGAGAAGTGTCGTATTTACGATAGTATTGGTTCTAATTACCTGAGTGTATTAGATGAGATTTTAGATAAACATGAAAAGATAAATGTACTAGATGGCTTCGATATTCAAATAGAGGAGAATGAGCTTTTTCCGGAGAATTATGATTTATCAAAATTACAACTCACTCAAACACATGGTATAAGTGGTTTTCAATATAAAAAACTTATCAATATAAATTTTGAGAGAAAGACGATTACTACCGACAATATGGCTCACCAGTATATTTTCAAGCCTTTTAATCAGCTCAAAGCTGACAAGGATAGTGATTACTATTTTCCTCATATCGCCTTGAATGAACATTTGCATATGTCATTTGCAAAAAATGAGCTTGGATTTAATGTTCCATACAGCGCTATTGTAAGACATAATAACTCAAGTGAATTCCATTATGTCGTTAAGCGATTTGATAGATATAAAACATATAAATTTGCCAAATCATCTTTCGCTGCATTTTTAGGGCTAAGAAGTGAAAATAAGTATGATACAACATCGGAAAAGATGTTTAAACGAATTGCAAAAGAATTAATATCTCCAAGGGAGAGGATGGAACTTTTAAAATACTATGTTTATTCATCAATTATAGTGCACGAAGACCTTCACAGTAAAAATCTCTCTTTGATATATGATAAAAAGAAGGTTCTTCTGGCTCCTTTGTATGATATTTGCTGCACAGGCTTTTATGATAGCACAAAAGGTTATGAATCGAGGCTTTCAATACACGGGAAACAAAAAAATATCAGGCCAAATGACTATAGGGGTTTGTGTAGCATATTACAGGTAGATTTTAAAGCATTTCGCTTAGAAGCAAAAAAAATAGCTTCCATATATGCTGAGATGATGCCCTCATACTATGATGAGATAGAGAAACTAGGCAGCACCCCCTTTTATAGAAAAAAACAAATCAAAAAAAGAGGTAACAGTGATGTAATCTTTAAAGCTGACGACAAACCTTTGGAATTTGTCAATGTATTACGCAACTTTCACAAAGAGCGAACAGCAGAATTGCAAAAACTAGGATGGATAGAATAAGTGAGCTTCTCAGTTTACAACTTTTGCTTAATTATTTATTTTAATTAATATAATAGTATTATTTATACTTGTTTTTAAGAGGAATAAATACTATAATTAATAAAATATTATTAATTGCAAGAAAAGGATAAGAACAATGATTTTTGCCAAAAAAGCTGATGATGCTATCGAACAAATTAGAGAGATTGTTCGCAATGAACGCATTGCAATTGGCTTAAGTCAAAAAGAATTTAGTGAATTTATTGGTATCAAGTATCCTACCTATAGAAATTTTGAACAAAAAGGAACTATTACACTTAAAAATTTTCTTGTTGTTCTGAATGGCTTGAATAGATATGAAGATTTTGAAAAATTTATGAATGGCTTTGAGTTTAAAAGTGGAAATCCTTACAGCAGGGCAGTAAAAAAGAAAAATGAACATATAGAGCATTCTGAACCGATCATCAAACCTTCCCAGAAGAAAATAGTATTAGATAAAGAGATATTTGGCAGCGAACCATTTTACAGTGTGGAAAATGGTCACTTGTATGATGTTTCCACATTTATAAAAATATTGTTAAAAAATTACAATGATAAAATATTAATGCTTCTCTTGAAATATTTTGGTGAAAAACGATTGAAACCATATATCTTGCAAGAAAAAGATATAAAACTTCTTAAAAAATTTAACAAGCATGTAGAATATATGAAAGAAAATCAACATGCTAGATAAAACAAAACGAGTATTGGAATTAATAGCAAATGATCCGTTTTTTGAAAAGCATGATGTGAGATTTGTCGAAAGTATGGTGCTGTAAAAAGAGGTCACTCAAGGTTTACTATTGATTCTGCTATTAATGATAGTGAAGATATTGACAACAGTCACATGATGTTTGATCTCGATGGTGTAAAAATTGATTTTTTTTCCCCACCTTTTAATATTATGGAGAGAGCTGAATGGGATAATCACTCTTGTGATTTATACAACGGCACCAATGTAAAGGTTGCTGCATTTGAGACAATTTTCTATATGAAAATTATGGCATTTTGGAATAGGAAGAAATATAGAGATCTGTATGATGTTTACTTTGTTCTCAATAACAAAACCAATGGCTATACCCCAAGGAGATTTGTAGAAAAATATATTAGTTACAATATCACCTACACAAAAGAAGATCTTCTCCATAAAATCGAAAGCAAAAAAGATTTCTTCGAGAAAGATGATGATGAAGGTCTTGTAAGTCTTGTCGAACACCCCAGACAATATGAATGGTACAGAAGCCAACTTCAAGATATCATCTACATAGTCTATTTAGATGATATCTATCTAATATAAGTAATATAACCACAATACATCCAACCTAAACACCCACCCACCTTTCTCGCCAAAACCCAAAACCCTTTTTTGAAACACCTCATCAAACACTACTTTCCCCTCAAAAGGGTTTTTTCTCTCTTGAAAATTCAAGATTTTCATTTTTCCATCCCCCTTCTCCCCCACTCCCCCTGTGGTGCACCTTTAGAGAGGTGTTTTATTCCTGGATTCTTTCTTTGATCTCTTTTGGAGACTTTTTTTGTTGGAAAAATGGGCGATTGGGTGAATAAAAAGGCTGCCCGTCTTGTTTGGATTTTGAGTTCTGGTTGAGGTTGGAGTAGTTGTATGTGTGGGGTTGGTGGTTATATTACTTATTTGACATTTTTTGTTATTTTGTTTATAATTTTTTTATGTTTGGTTGAGTTGATCTGAATTTTTTTATAGATCTAATTGCTACTTTTGTTTTTTTAGGCAAGAGTTTATATAATGGAAAGTGTAATGAGTGAAACAAGAAGTGAAACAAGAAGTGAAATAACAACACCAATCATGATAATCATGATAATAGCAGTTTTTGTATTATTGGGAAATTTTGGAGCGATGGTTTATAATGACGCATCTTCTGCAAAAAAAGGCTCTTATTTTTTTTCTATTTTTGATTATCCAGATAATAAATCTATTATTGTTTTGGACAAAAAGAAAAACATTAATATTTTTATAAATAATAAAAAGAAAGATTTACTTGCTTCTATACCAAAGGATGACATAAAATTAATTTATTATTCAGAGGAGAAAGTTTTTTGCATACAAACTATTATATCTTTAAAAATCATTAAAAAAAATGGTAAGATAATCAGTTTTAAAACAACAGATAACAAAAACATTAAATTAATTTTACAATCACTTGATTTTAATGTTGTATGTATACAAGAAGAATAAAACATCAAAGGATAATCATGGCAAAACACGGCATTAAAGATATTATTTCTTTGTATCTATTAGATACTAAAAAGCAATATATCATACTAAATGGGATTGTTAGACATATTGAGGATAAAAACTTTTTTGATAAACTTAAATCTATTCCAGAAAATGAGCTTATCTTTAAAAAGACATCTCGTGGCAATAATGTTTTAATACACAAAGATATCTACTATGGATGTGAAACTGTGTATCTTTATAATATTGTTATAGAGGTATTTAAGGACCTAAAGCACCAAACACTGCTGTTTTCTATGGAGATTACGGATATTGACGGATACGGAAAAGGTGTTAATGTTGTTACTGGTCTTAATTTTGATAACAACAGCACAATCAACAATATTGACAACAGATATTGTCGTGTTTCTTTTAAAGATGATGGTAAAAAAGTTTACAGATGCCCTATTGTTCGCTGTAACAAGGAGGAAACCAAATGACTACATAGCGATGAAAGAGATCAAATAACAACAGCACTGCTGTTTGTCGGCACACCAAGTGCTTAGTAAAAAAATAAAAAATTAAAAAAGGTAAAGTAATTTTAAAAGGTGAAAATAATGGCAATTCGTAAAATAAAAATGTTTATAGTGTCATTGTTAATGATTGGACTATCTGCAAATATTTTTGCAGACACTGTTGATCGTGATTTCAAACAGAGCGAACAATCATTTCCTGTTTTTTTTAAATCACTGCATTTGTTGGCAAATAAAAACAATATGGATTATAACTCTTTGACATCGAAACAAATTGAGAAAATCTCCAATTCGGATGTTTTTAGAGAAATATATGAAGATGTTGGTAAAGAATGGCGTAGTAAAAACCCAGAATCTATGTTTTATGTTGACAAGGATTATTTGACAACAGAAAGTACCTCTTTTGAAATATGTAATACAGGTTATGCTTTTAATATATCTTCTATATATCTTCATGAAGTGATTTGCAATGACAACCAGTAAAGAAAAATTCCAAACTCTCATGGCATCTTTATTTATGAGAAGTGTTCGTGAAATTGTAATTGCCAATAAATATCGTTTTATCTATATAGAAAACAACCTTTCTATTCGACTTGAGAACGACAAGTTTGATAACTATTGGTGTTATGTCAGTGAACCCATAGAGCCACATAATGATCTTGGAAGATATAGGGCTGCTTTCGAGTGTGCATTTTGTACCGATATCCTCTATAGTGACGATGTTGTTAAAGATATAGAAACAAAACTTATCTCTCTTGTTCAATTTGATAAGGGGCTTATTGATCTCGATGAGCATTGTGATGTCTTTCTTGAGATCCATGGCAGCAAAACACTCAGCGTGTCTTTAAGCAAAAAAAATGATGCCTTTCAAGATCTTGCAGATGTCATAGAGGATATCAACATCATGCTCAATAATGACAAACTTGATAATTTTGAGCATTACAGCAGCATTGTATCTTCTGTCAACAAAGCTTATCGTGAGGTTTTTCTCAAATGAGCAATAAAACACAAAAACTTCATGTCGGTATATTTTCAATCACTGATAATAAATCAGCGCTATCTTTTAGAGGACTCATTGCTCTTGATCAGCCATATTCCAAAGCCTTGTTTTGGGTTGGGATATCCCCTTTTGATGGCAATATCGTCAAGCAGACGATGGGGTTTTCATCCATTGAACTTAAAAGACTTATAGCGGCTCTTATTGATTGCTATGCAAACGGAACACCTTATACAAAATATTCTGGAGGAAAACGTTCTTCTAAAAACAAGCTAAAGATTTTTATCCCAAGTAGCACTTCAGATTCTATTGTTTTACAGCTTGGAAGTGGTTATGAGATGCTAAGTTTTACTCTAGAGAGAGATATGGTGATTCCTCTTACTGAAGAGATAGATCTCCTTATCAAAACAACAAATATGGCGTGCTATAAGCATCAACAAAAAATGATACAAAATGTATTCTCTTAAAAAGGATTAGTATGGCTGCTCCAAAACAGATAAAAAAAGGGTGTCAAAAATCATATGAGTTCCTTATGATGTGCGCTCAAGAGATTCAAAAAATACAAAATAGCTGTAGCATTGACAGACTTGAAGACCTTGAAAAATTTGTTGAGGAGTTTGCATCAACACAAGAGAGCTCATCCAAAGAGAAAAATATTTCACCAGAGAGGGGTGCCAAACTCATAGCTGCGATTGAGAGCTTTTTTTATCTCAGTGGCACTCTACCATCTCAAAACATTAAATCGCTTCTTGAGTGTCTTAGCAGTTCTTTATATAGTGATATTCAAAAAACATTTATTCAGAGTTACAAAGATGTTATTGAGATTGTTTCAGGCTCTCCAAACAGAGTCTTTCTTGAGGCGAAAGTCTATTTTATTGATGATGAGCAAAGAGATCGCATTGTTACAATTAAGAAAAATCTCGAATCGATAGATGGCACGCTTTCTGATAAAAAAAGATTTGCCTTTTCCAAGATTGCAAAATTTCTCAACGAGGATCAACCGGCACACAAATATGATGTTATTTACAAAAAGAAGTACCCACAAATTCTTCGGGAAAAATCTGTTGAGTATTACCTTGATTCTCACTACTTCTCAATGAGAAACCAAAAAATTAAATATCATAATGAATTTTTAAAGACCCATGGCTCCAAGTTGGACGCATTGACTAAACAAAAAATAATTGCCGAGCATGAGACGGAGCTCAAAAAATATGAAGATGAATACGTCTATATTAAAGAGAATTTTGAGAGTCTTGATGTTAAGATTATTGGATATGAAGACGGAAATATCTATCCTGAACTAAAATATACACTGCAAAAACAAAGCAAATATGCCTATTTAAAGAAAAACAATATCAATATTCTATGGTATATTCCAATGCCAATAAGAAGCGATATGAAAGTTATTGATATTATTAAGAACTTCAATCATGCTTTCGGTGGGGTTTACGTAACTTTAAAAAACAAAAATTAGAACTTAATAGAAGCATAGTGAACAACCGCGCCTTGATACTCCACCCCATAAACGAGGTGGTTTTGCGCTATGAGGTGATAATTGTGCCTTTGTATGAATCAGCCGTGGTTGTGCCATATTTTTTTGCCCTTTATTTCTTCTAGTGTGATATAATATCAATTGCGATGACAACTTAGTTTTTAGTTTGTTTTATGGAGCGGTAAAAAGCTTTTTAAGGTCGGAGGATTAATTACCCTTCGACCTTTTTTTTTGCCCTCCTAAAACAAATCAAGGGAGACTTCATGAATAAGCTAGTCATCGCAATACTGCTTATGTGTATCTTTACACCAATGTTGCATTAGCAACTTGTCAAGGGGTTTTTACCCCTTGTCTCCCCTTGTCTTCATGAATCAAATCAGTAATAGTGGATTAAAAGTATTTCTGTATTTATGGGAGCAAAAGGTTAGTTCAAAGGAAAAAGGTTTAAAATTTGATGAGGAGAACAATCATGTTCATCTTCTCATTCAATATCCACATAAAATGTGCCATATTTTCTCCAATATGAATTATCTTGCTTTAGTTTTCTGAAAAGCTCTTCAGAAAAAAGCTCTTCAGAAAACCCAAGCAGGGAAAAAGATTAAATCTTTTTTGTTTATAGCAAAGACAGAAATCTTCGCTATCTCATATTTGCAATCTCCTCAACCCAGCTTTTAATAGCCAGTCCATCTGGAAGATTATTTTTTATCCCTTCAACATCACCAACAACAATAAAGAAATCTTCTGCACGCGTCATTGCTACATTTAACAATTTAGCTGTGTTAGAATTTATATCTCCATTGTAAGTAGCTGGAACAACACCATTATCCATCTCAGAAGGAGAATATGTAAGATCATATATAATAATCCCTTTCTCTTTCCCTTGAAATGTATGGACAGTTCCAGCTTGGATATCTGCATCTGGGTACTCGTTTTTAAGTTGCTCAAAGCCCTCTTCAATCAGCATGGCTTGTTTTTTGTATGGAGTAATTACACCGATACTTCTACGACCACGCTGAAGTGCTTTAGCAACCTGTTCTCTCACAATAGCAGCATTGCCATGATTGACATAGCTCCCTTGTGAAAACACCATCTTTGATGTGCTTCTTCGCACAAATAGAGAACTTTTTCCATCACTCTTTTTTCCACTTTTTAGCAGACCTCCATAAAACAGCTTTGAAGCCAAAGCTGTAATATCAGGATGATTTCTAAAATTAATATCTAACAATACTGTATTTTTAACATTTTCTCCTTTGAAAATATTTACTGCACCATAGATATCAAAGATGGTTTGTCTCATTTCATAAGTGTTTGCAATTGGAGGTAATTGCTTTGGATCACCTACGAAAATAATTTTAGAGTTGATAGCTATTCTAACTGCATCGTTTTGAGCAGCGTATAAAGATTTGTCATCCTTATAGTCTATCTTCTCTATATTTTTCTCATTAAGAGCTTGCGCTGCTACATAAAGATACGGCACAGTTGCCATAGAGGCTTCATCAACAATAATCATGTCAAAATCACCCTCCTGTATCTTTTTATTTAGTGCAGCGTTCACCAAAGTAGCTCCAACAATTTTCGCAGCATCAAACAAGTTGCCAGAACTTATTTTCTCTGCTTCTTTATCGAGCTCTTTTATCCGATCGGTTATCTTTTGAATTGAATCTCTAGCTTCCCTTTCAGAATCTTTGGCTTTTTTAAGCTCTTTTAATGCATTTGAATCTTTATTTTTTGCTTTTTGAATCTCTACATCAATTTGATCCATTTTTTCTCTAAGCACCTGTAAAGACTTTTCATAATTGTTTTTTAACTCTTCCAACTCTTTAAGCTTTTCACTCAAAAACATATTAGCAACACCTTTTAAAAAGCTATTACTTGTTAAGGCCTCGATTCTTCCTTTGATTTCCTCAAGAAGTGTTTGAACCTCTTTATGCTTATTTGCTATTTCTGAAAAGTCTTTATTGAGATTATGCAACATTGTAGATGTCACTTCCTTTTTAGACTTTTTTGCTTCTATTGTTGGCTGAGCGTCCCTTATTGTTTTTAACATACTCTCTTTTGCCATTTTTAGAATTTCAATCTCATCCTTTATTGGACTCAATTTTCTCTGTTTAATGGATTCCTGTGAATACTCCTGCAAGATATCCACTTGAGTTTTTATTGTTAAAACAACCTCTCCATCTTTTAAGCTTGTTGATTTTGTGTCTAGTCTTTCAAACACATTCTCAACTGCCATATTGGTCGGCGAGACAACTAATACTTTTTTATCAGCACTCATCGCCTCTTCCAAGATCTTGGTAATAACTTTCGTTTTCCCTGTTCCTGGAGGACCAATTATAAAAGATGGCTCCTCTTTGAGTCCATCTGTTTTTATGTTTGCTTTAAGAGCTTGAAGCAATACACTTTCATCTTTTGATAAAAACGCATTTATTTTCTCTTCGTCACTCTCTAACTGCACAACAACTTGAGAATCGAGATATTCTACTACCACAGGGTGATCTTTTATCTCTTTGGAGTTTAGTATGTAATCCCCTTCTATTTTAAAAGGAAGAGTACCTTTGTAAACCCCATCTCCTGTTTTATACAGCCAAACATTTACTGGTTGGACTTTTTTCTTTATAGATGCTATCTCTGCATCTATAGCTTGTGTAGCATTCAAATTTTCTCCTTTATGCTGCTGAATATTCCCAAGAATAAAGCTCATTTTTTCTGTTTTGCTTTATCTCCTTGCGATTGCAATCAATTGCATCCTCCAAGATTGCTATTTTGTCATCAAATGACAAATTTGGATCCTCTTCCCAGTTGTAATCATTACTAATCAGAGAATCCATCTTGTTGAATTCATCGGCTCTCTCTCCTGCATACCCAAACAAATCTCTATCAAATGGTTTTTTAATCTTTTTTTCTGCTATCAAACCCTCGATAGTCACAAAATTTGTCTGATCTCTGCTCCACTCTTTTCGATAGATTTTTTCCATTTCTGGTGTTGGGTAAAATTGCTCTACTTCAACCGGCAACTCTAAAGCAAGCATTACTGCTTCTTTTTGCGAAATAAAGTGAGACACACCACTTAGAGCATATATGTACTCCTTGGCATTGCCTGTTACCTCTCTTAGCTGAAGTGCTAGTTGCGCGAAGTACCGGTTGTTTTTGTGTTGACATGAGTAATACGACAATGTTTCAAGCATTGAAGAGTCTTCACACTCTTGCAGCATCTTTAACAGAAGTGCTGTTTCATGTAACTCTTTGTCGTAATTAATCTCTATGCCTCTTTTGGATGCATACTCTACAACTCTAAGATCAAAATCACCCTCTTTAAGCCATCTATCTTGAATAAATTCAAGTTCAGCTTTTGAGATGATCTCAAACTCTTTATTGTGTTTTTGTACCGCATCTTGCATATCAAGAAGCCTTCTGAGGATCTCATCTCTAAACTCAAGAGTATAACCTCCGGGCACTACCATGCCTAAGCGATGGTTATCATAGTTGTATTCTTTTTTTGTGAATTTTCTATGATTGTACACATCCCGTTTATCCCAGTGTCCGTCTCGAAATTGAACAAGCCAATTTCTAAATTCTTCTACAAGGTTGAGATATGTATTCTCTTTTGCAAGATTATTGAGTGTTTTATCTTTCTCAAATAGCGGACAAATCATGCATCCAAAGCGAGCAGATTTACTACATCCTGGTTTGTTTCCAGCTTCACCACCTTCAAGAAGTGATGTACATTCATCACCATCACCAGCAGCTTCACTATAAATTACACCAAGACCGTTTTTGTCTACCCAGGATTCTGATTTTGTATATATGTAATCCCAAACATCTTCCTGAGTAATATTTTCAATTGGAGCCAAAAGTCTGCAACGAGTGTCAGTGTGTTTTTTAAGGTGTAAATAGCCCTCTAAAGCATTAGATTCAAGTCTTTCTTTGCGGTCCGTACTTTCATCTTTTCTAGCACCTGTTACAGCTATATAGCCCCCATATTTTTTTAATATTTCATCTATCGCATCTTGCATCGGTCTTATCTTCATGCGATCCGTACACCATCTATAATCCCTTCTAGGCAATGTGTAACCAATACCTATAAGTTTTGACCAGAAAGTGTTTTTGAGTTCAGGACTAACTTGCTTGAATGTAAACGGGAGTTCATTTTCTTTGCAATAATCTTGAAATCTTTGGATAGCATTTTTAATTTGACCAATAACTGGTGGCATCTCTAAAAGAGTATCGCTAAACATAACAATAATCTCTTTGACTCTTTGTTCTTTTGGGAGTTTTTTAATAGCTTTTACTACTAAATCCAAAGTAACTGTAGAATCTTTGCCACCACTAAATGCCACATAAAGCGGTATTTTACTTTCAAGATATAAGTTTTGTATCTCGTTTATCTCTTTTTTGTAGTTCATTTTCATCCTTTATTAAAAAGGAAGCAGACCTATCCCCAGAGGGAATAGTTTCTACTCCCTCATGGGTTTAAGTCTTAATGACTAACTTTATATTCTAGGACATGTCCTAGAATTATCAAGCCACAAGAATATCAAAAAGTGTAGGCTTCACAACCTTTTTTTCTTTGAATAGCTCGTAAGCTTTTTTAAATATTTCATCACCCTGCAAATCCCATACGACATATCTGCCATAATCATTTACAGGCAACTCAATATCTCTCCCAAGGCTCTTGCGATATTGGCAATTTTGCTCCACCGTAATAGAACCTTTTCTATCAATTGATTTCCATCCCCTAAAACCATCAAGACTTACACCGGAGCCTCCTCCATTGTGCTCAATCCCTTTTTCTTTCAAAAAGGCAATTATGTCACGCTTGAACTGCTTCCAGTCCTTGGAGAATTGAATCTTCTCTTTGAAATCATAATTATCTCTCTCATATGACAACAGGCTTTCAAAGTAACTCTCAATATTCTCCTTGAGAATATCTTCATCACTTATAGCTTCTGCTTTTTCAATACGAAATGTCTCTCTTATGAATTCAAGAAGTTCGGTATTAAAAACTCCTCTATAGAAAGTTCTTAATGTATCCAGTATTGCCTCATCTGTACGAATTGAAACCAAAGAGAATGAAAGCCTTTCACCATCAAGATAAAAGGCATAATCAACTCCTTTTGGTATCTCGTTTACATTATAAGACAGATCCACAGAAACCCTAAGGCTTCTTTTTATCGGCACCAAGAACAATCTTAGTGTATGTGAAACCCTTGCTGTGAGCTCATAGTCCGTTAAAGCACCATCTCTATAGAGATAGCTTGGAGTATCAAACCAAAACCAACCATAATCGCGGCCAGGTTTTTCTTTTCCAAGCATGATAGCTTTTTTAAACATCTCTCGTACCTCATCATGGGTTGGAAGCTTTTTAAGCCAGTCTGTTTCATCATGAATTAAGTGGTCAACAGAGAGCACCTCAAAGAATCCATATTTTTCAATAATCTTTTCTTTGTTGCTCTCTTGAAGTTTTTTAAACTTTTTGTCCCACTCGTCTTCTGATGCTTTCGGCATTATAACAACCTCATCCTCTTCACCTCCAAATAAAGAGAGCTGCTTTGATGTAGTTGCAGTTTTTATGTTTTGCAGGATATCTACCCACTCAACAATATTACTACACACCTCTTCAATTATCTCTTCATCTGTTTTTTGAGAATGAAATGTTTTATCCACATAGCCCTTTCTTATCTTCAATGAAAGCCATACAGCATAATCATAGTTGCTTTTATTGGCTCTATCTCTAATAATCAAGAGGTTGTATTTATCTTTATCTTCAATCAAAACCTCATCAAAATACTTTTTAAGCTCTTTTAAGCTTTTAGTAGTTGATTTTGCTTGTTGAGGTATTGTAGTACAGCAGCTCATAGCCTACTCCTCTGATACTGAAACTTCAGTAACATAGATGGCTTTTTCACCATAAGGTATTTTTAGGTAATTAATATCTATATACCCATAGTTATCAAAGATTCCCATAAGGAAAGCATAATCACCAACTAAGCCACTCTCATCAACCTCACTCAAGCCTTTTGAGATCTCAAAGGCGTTTTGAATAAGATGCGCAAGAGCTTGAGGATCTTTGAATCTTTTGCCAACAATGAGCTTTTCAATGTTGTCTGAGATGTATTTGAACTTTTCATCAGTAAATGCCTTATCTAAACACGATTGACAGAGGTACTCTGGTTTATTGTTTTGACATTTTTGAAGAACCAATGCTCTTTGTAATTGCGTCTCACAATTCTCCAGAGGTCTGTTGTAGTGTTCGCCATGCTCTTTGTCTGCATTATAGCAATCATCACACATTCCATTACCGCAGCAGTCACACGCAAAGTGCAAATCCTCTTCATGTAGTGTGTCACAATAAAGGCATCTTGTTTTACCAAGAATATACTTGTCGAGTTCATCTTCGTCATCAAACTCAGCAATAACAAGAGAATCATCTCCCTCGTCTTTTGCCCATCTCATAGCATCATCGTAGCTATTAAAGACTCTAAAGTGATTTCCTTCATAGTTGTAAAATGCCAAACCATTGCTCATTGTATGAACTGATTTTGCATATCCACCTATATAATCTACTGAAACTTCATGTACATCACTTTCTGTTTCAGATGTATCTGCTTCAATCTTTTCAACATCACCTGTGGTTATTGAAACTTTTACAAGATCGTATCTTTCTTCCCAAGATGTATTACAGTTTGTACATCTATGTACTCTGTATATCATAACATCTTCTGGCTCTTCCTCTCCGTATTCAATCAAAGAACTACTTTCACACAGTGGACATCGTGAATAATTAGCATCTGTTGGATTTTTGATTTCTTTTAGCTCCTCATCTTCATAAACCTCTACACCGAGATTGATCTTCGATTCACCACAAATATTATTTTCATCTATAATGTTCCAACTATATATAATATCAAAAGAACTCAAGTCTCCTTCATCTTCACCATTGAGAATAGCATTATTTATTCTATCTATCACATCATCATAGTGAACACTTCTTAATGTGTTTATATTTGGTGATACTTCAATGTTATGTCCTAATAGTGTGATATTACTGTTTGTATTTGTCATAATGTCTCCTTTATGAGAATAAAAAAGACATACCAATCCCTACAGGGATTTGACATGGTATGTCTTGCCCCTGTTTGGGATTGGCCTATTGGCAACTTTTATTTAAAACAACACTCTTTCACTATATTTTCTATAAAATATCAAATAAAGTACTGTTTTTATCTTTATTGTCAAGCAACGCATAGCAGCGATTGTTTGCTAAAACAACTTTTGCCGCTTCCTTAACAATTCTTCCTGTTTTGGCAGAATAATAATATTGAGTAAAATAAGGATCATAATAAAGCTCCTCATACTCTGAAAAATTAATATCCTCCAAATTCGCTGGCGTATACTTTTTAGCATTTACCCACGAATGAACATTTTTACGTCTCTGCTGTATAACCCTAATCCTTCCGCTTTCGCCAACATGAAACTTACAATCTTCAAGAACAATAGTTACTTGATGATCAATTACTTTTCCAGATTGTCTTACGCTGAAATGATTTGGTTTGTTTAAATTTCTGTATGCTGAATATAAAGCCATCCTTATATCCTTAAAATAGTGTGCCATTAGAAAAGCACTCTTTCTCAGCGCTTCCATATTGGTCCTCAAGAACAACTCCTTTGTCTTCATCTTCTGTTGATAAATTTAAACTCATATTCGGAAGCATTTTATGAATATTTTCAGGAAGCAGTATAAAACTACTTTTCCAATACTCTGTTGCATCCTCAATACTTATATCCATCTCTTCTGAAGCGTGCTTTGGATCTTTTAACCATCCTCGAATACGCCCAACTTCCAAGTTTAGTTTTTGAATAAACTTTTTATTGAACTGAAAATGGCAATTGCCGTTTTTGTATGGCTTTACCGTTGTGAAGATGTTTTGTTCTGTATAGACAAAATCTCCATGATAGTATTGGCCATTGATTTTATATTGAATCCAGTCGCTTTTGTTGCTTTTATCAAATACATATAAAACACCATCTTTCTCCATGACACGCTCACCATTTTTATTAGGTTTGTTTGTATGAATATAGACCTCTTCAATTTTGCCATCAAGTGTTTTATCACCTTTTTTAAGCAATTTTTTAGAGACCTTAAAGAAGATGTTCTCTTTTACTCCATATTGCAGCTTTCCATTATATTTGGTTGCTGTTTCATATATGGAGTCTTGTACCTCAAAGCCGAGATTTCTTCCAATGACTCCAGCATCTCTGATGTTGTCATATTGTTTTTCTGAAACTCGACCTTCTCTTTTGTCCCAGTCATCCACATAATAATGGAGGATTATTCTATAGTCAAGCGCATATTTACTAAGATTTCCATCTCGCTTGTTATAGCGAAAATCATCCTTCGCAAAATGCTGATTTGATTTATAGAGTTTTATCCCCTCCTCTGTAGTAAATGCATCATAAAACTCAAGCATCTGCTCCTCATAGTAGTGGTTTGCATTTTTTACAACCCACAAAACCACTGCACGAATATTGGCTTCATTGAAGTCAATTGCTGACTCACTCATAAGCTTCTCTTTGAGCTTATCTCTTGTTGAGCGCGTTAATCTTTTGGTAATCTCTGTAAGATTATTAAAGATCTCCTCCCAATACAAGTGTTTTAGCCCATTGATTTTGCTTCTGAATGATTCTTTAACAGTAGCTATTTGAATCCCTAACTCTGCAAAAAGTTCAGAATCCAACTCTGAGAGCTTCATATAGGTATCAATGAGTTTTTGCAGCTCTTTATCATAAAGTTCGACAAGAACAGAAACAAGGTCTCTGCCTGCTACTAACTCATTCTCAATCTTTTGCTGAAACTTTTGGGCTTTTACTTGAGCTTTTTCATAATCAGCAGAAAACTTATCTGTCTCGTTTTCTACTTTTTTAAAGTTTTGATTAAACCATAAGTCAAAAGGATCTACTCTTTGTTCTGGCTCTTTGTGATAGTAGCCATTGTTTCGATGCTTTTTGTAGGTTAAATCAATTTTTACCAAAGAGACATACGCTCTAGCTTTACGATCTTCAGCATTGAGAAAATCAAAGTTGCCTAAGATTTTTACCTTTGCTTTACGATCTTTTAGTGCCTGTGCTATCCCTTTGTGTTTTCCCCATCTCTGTGGAATAACGAGGTAGATAGTTTTCGCATTTGATTCGCGTATAATTCTTGTTGTCCACTTCTCATACTCTGAGTATGGCGGATTACAAAACACTATATCTGCTTGCTTGTCAATCAGAGTGTTTTCATGAAAATCCATGCCGACAACAATAGTCTCTTTTGGCATCAACTCAACAAGCTTTTGCGATTTTTCGATAACCATATACTTGTCTATATATACTTGATTAACGTATCGATACTCTTCATATCTATATCGCTCTTCCCCGTCTCTGTCAATGAAATTTTCACTTAAAAGTGGTTGCTCTTGAGCAATTTCTTTAAAAACGCTCAGAAGCTTTCCGTTCCCTGCACCAGCATCAAGAATAGATACTCTTTTTTTAGATGCCTGAAACGTTTCTTCTCCAAGTTTTTCTCCGTTGATATCCCAATACATAGCCTCGATGATTTCACGAGTTGTTGGGTACCACTCAAAATCTTGGTTTTCCTCTTTTAGTGTTTTTATTGTTTGTAATGCACTCATTTTTTATCTCCTATGAAAGAAATAAACATATGTTTAAATTTTGGCATAGGAGTCCCTTTCGGGAGCTTCTAGCCACATATGTTTATGCGGTTAAAGCATCCCGAAAAGGGTGCTAAACTATTCTAGGACATGTCCTAGATTTTTATTTTTACATATCCAAAACAAGCGATAATGCCTCTGGATCCTTTTTGTAATATGAAACCATAGACTCTGCTTCCTTTTGCAATCTTTATCTTTTTTATCGCTTTACATATTCTTGTATTGCTTCTTGATAGAGACTGTTTGTCGAAACATGTAATGATTCTTTTAGTTCCATAATTTCACGCTTTGCGTCAACCGAGATAGTTATGGTTATTTTTGCTTGTTGTGCAACCATGTTTTTCTCCATTGTTTTTTTATGGTAGATTATACCATGTGATCTTCTAGGATCCAATTTTGTTCTACAACTTCTTCGCAAGTTTCCTCATCCGATTCTCCGCTTAGTGTTACTAAAATATAATCACCTAGCATTATCTGTGTTTCATCACTGTGCTCATTGTAGCTGTAATCCCAATCATCAACCATTGGAAGATCTATAATCTCTTTTGTCCATTTGCTTGTTGCTTTCACTGTTTTGTCCTCCCAGACTAATTAAAGCATAGGAGTCCCATAAGGGAGTCCTAGCTTGTACCTTTCGGTGCTATGAACCCCCTATGGAGTTAGTTTTATTTAAAATAGGACATGTCCTATTTTATAATTATGCAGACCAGAGCAATTCAGATTCAATATTCAAAACATCTTGAAGATGCCCTGAGTGTATCATGGCTATACCACTATCAATTGAATCAAACCCTCTGCTTTTGGCCCACAATATATTTTTTCTTGTTCCTATACCGCCACAATGAATTGGAAGTCCATACTTATGAGCAAGTTCTACCCAAAAATGTCCTTCTTTATATTTCCATGGCTTTGTACCTCCTAAAAAAAGACCATCAAACATTCTGTGTCTGATTTTTCTTTCAACATCATCCAGATTCATTCCATCCTGCACTGCAAGATAGTATTTGAAATATGGAAAGTTTTTATTAAGGTATGGCATCCATGCCTCAGAATATCTCAAAGAGTTATCTCCCATTGTGACTTTATCAGGAACAACCACAAAATCAGGATCTGGAACAATTCCAAATCTTGCATCTGCCTCTATCTCTAGCAATCTTTTAGTGCAGTAGCCAATTTCTTTCCATCAAGTGTGACCGCATCGAAGCTTGGATCTGTTAAATCACTTGATATGAATGCTATGTTTTTAAAGATAACAGTATGGACTGTATCAGTAGCTTTTACTTCTAATACCCCATCGTTACCAACTAGCGTTACTGCTGCGATGTAGTCTCCATCTTTTGATGTGTATGTGTTAGCTATTGCAACTACACTTTTTAGTGTTTTAGTGCTTGTAGTGATTGTTTTCATTGTGTTTTCCTTGTTTTATGTTTTTTGCTTTTTGTAATGAAAGCCACAAAACGAGGAATAGTATAGTGGCATTAGCCACTATAGAAATATTCTCTCTATTTTGTGGCTAATGCCTTATGTGTTTGAAGTTGTTTATTAGTAGTTACTACTAAGAGTTTGAATCGATTCGAGTAGCTGCATCCATATAGACTTTTTTGTCTTCTCTTGGACCAACAGCAACCACTTCTACAATCTTGGCGATATTATTTTCTATCTTGATAACGATTCTATATGTTGCATCTGCTACATATGTCTTTCGATACCCTTCAAGTTTTAAATTGCCTTGATTGAATAGTGGTTTGCTGTATGCATATGGACCTGTTTGATATTTGTCAAGATAATCCAATACTTCATGCAAGATATTATCCGATAACTCTTTAATATCTTTTTTTGCTTCAGTAATTACCTCAACTCTACACATTTCGACCATCCTTTCGCAATTCCACAAGAAGATCTTTTAGAGATATTGTCTCCAAAGGAGTCTTTCTGTTTTCAACTCTCTCTTCGATAACTTTAGCAATCTCCAGATTTTCAAGATACTCACTTGCTGCTTTCATGTGTTCATACTCTTCAATAGGAACAATAACAGCTTCAGGCTCGTTTCTTCTGATTATTGCTATTTTATTCAATGGATGTGCTATCACTTTATCTAAGTATTTCCCTAAAGATCTACTCAACTCTGTAACGCCTACCATTTCCTCTTTAGTATATGCAACCATTTCCAACACATCAATACCATCAAGCTCTTGCTCAACAGCATGATATATTGCATCTTTTTCAAGACGAAGAAGATCAAATGCGCTAAATGTTAATTTAACACCTAGAACATCATCTTTACACTCTTCTACATCGTTAGCATCAATGTTGTGCTCGTCACCAATACCATAACTTGAAGTTTCTACAACTTCCATTGTTACAGTATTAATTCCATCCCACTCTGCATTGAAATCTCTAAAAGGATTACTATCCTCTATTGACTGCTCTACCATTGCGAACGCTTCCTCTTTTGAAGTTGCTTCCACTTTGGCAACACAGTTGTTCCATACAGTCTCCTCTGCTACAAAAGGTACAAGAAACTGTTTTTTCTCTTTTGGCTGCTCAAATGAGCTATAGGTACTTAAAACACCATCGATAGAGATGTGAACTTCAACTGTTCCGCTTTCATATACCAAAACTGATATATTTTTAGAGACATTAATTCTCTTATCGAACAATTGTTTCTCTTTAATCTCTTTGATTGTATCGCTAATTGCGCCCATTACCGAATCAATTTGTAGGTTTTTTCCTACTGATGCATACTCATTTAATAGCCAGTTTTTAATTTGTGTTGTCATAATGTCTCCTTTAGAGTTTAAAAAAGACATACCAATCCCTACAGGGATTTGACATGGTATGTCTTGCCCCTGTTTGGGATTGGCTCTTATGAGCGAGTAGTTAACACTAAAATAGATATCTTAGTCGTTTCCGTAGTCTATTGCTTTTTTTATGTCAGGCGTATTTTTGATGTTTTGAAATCTCTTTGGCTCATTCTCTCTACACATGGTGCAAATATATAAGCTGTTTTAATCTCCATCAACAACAGTTGCATACGCGTTATCACAACAACTACAATAGACTTTTTTGTTTTTTTGGCAATAGCACATCTAAAATAAAATCATACGCGTTAATATATTTTGTGCAAGATGAAAAATAATATTCATCAACAATTGACTCCATGTAATCCATATAATACTCATCACAGCCGTCACTGTTTTTATATTCAGCGTATGCTTTTTGTGCTAAGTCTTTGTATTTTGGATTAGAAAGCAGAAAATCGGTAAAGAGTTTTTTGTTAAAATATAAAACTTCTTTTTTCTCTTTTTCCACTCCAATTCTAACCCATTCTGGAAAAGCTTTATCAATACACATATTAATCACGCTCCCATCAAAGTCGCCATTCCATTTTGTTTCTAGTTTTTCAGAAATATATTCAAGGTTTTTTTGTGTAAGCCACATAATATTTAAACTTTTCATTATGCTGCCTCCACTTTATTTAGATTAAACAATTCAAACTTACATGTTTCACCCCCATCTATTGAGAGCTCATACTGCTTGTTGTTTGGATTGTATCTTATATGTTTTACATCATCAATACTGTAGCGGCACTCAAACAGTAAATCATCTTCGCTCCACTGTGTATCGATAATCATATCCTCATCACACTCAAAATTTGTGAGTAGCGGGCCACCATCAATAGTGATCGCATCCGCTTTTTCAAGCAACTCTTTAAACTGCTCTACTCCTACATATTTTGATTGTTTTGCAAGGGATTTTTTGGCTCTTCGCAAGGCATCTTCAAGCATAATCACATGCGTTTCATTTACCTTATCTTCTGGCACTGAGATGTTTATTTGAATATTTAAAATATTTAAAAACTCATTTGCCAGCCAAGAGAGCATGTCTGGATCATTCCATATTACAGGCTCCACATCTTTGCTCTCCTGTTCAAACCAAAGATATTGAAATTTTTGAGCAATCTTTCGTACGACATTGGCACCCTTAATATTATCATCTTTTGAAACACCTTGAGTTTCATACACAGCATCTGAGAGATCTGGTAGCTTCCAAAATGCTGCTGCAAATGCGACATCGCTATCTTTATATTGCGCACCTTTAAAAAGTACTATCCAAAATGGATTTTCAACATATTGATATCTAAACTGCATTGCAACAACTGTATTTTGGTAATTCTCTTCCCCCTCAGCATACTTGTACCCCCAATAGCTGTACTCATTGGCTTTAAAGCCAATCATTCTTAATCCATCTGGTAAACCATTTGGTACCAATCCGTTTGACTCCAATACACCCATTGCTCTCTCTGTTTTTGGTAAATTTGTCATTTGTTTCTCCTTTTACAGTTAAAAAGAGACACACCAACCCCATAGGGGTAAATGACATGTGTGTCTCTACCCCATCTGGGATTAGCTCAAGTTGAGCAACTTTTTTACAATAGAATCCCCTCTGAACTTAATCAGTGTTAAAATTTAACAATTTTAAGTTATCTGGGGAATTTAGTGTTTGTTTGACTTTTTTAATCTAAAAGATTGAGCGGTAACAGCAATAACTGCAACAGCAAAAAGCACAAACTTCACTATCTCTAATGTGTCCATAACCTATCCTTTCAATCTATCGTTTGCGTTAATTATACCTACTATCGCCCATAATGTCAAAACACCATACCCAACTACTCCATAAACAGAAGTAGCATTCAAAATACTAAAAACTCCATTAATGAAAAATCCTAATGATATATCTCTAATAATTGATGGGTTGTTTTTTGCTTTTTCAACCAAAGGTAAAAATTCCTTCAGTTTTTTATGAATGATTTCAATATTGTAAAGTGCAATTGATAGAATGAAAAGAACTATATAGATTTTATAAATCATATCATTCTCCTAAAACCTCCCCAAAAGACACTTGTCTCTTGATTGTATGGGAAGTATAAATTTTATCCCCATACAATACGGGATGTTTTAGTTATTTAAAAATAGGACATGTCCTATTTTACAAAAGCCAAAGCCTCATCATCGATCTCATCTTGAGATAGATTACAAATCGGCTCATAATAATACACCAAAGGCATAATATCCCAATTTGCTTCTCTATAATCAGATATCCCTTTGAATGCCAAGGCTTTTTTTTGTGCTTCAGGGCTTAAATCCTCAAAGAAAATTCTCTCTGAGTCCAAATCCCTGTTAGATGATCCATCTAAGACATAAGCCATCTCTTCTTCTCCTTTTTAATATCCCAAGAGTTTAGCTCTTTATCAAAGATAACCTTATAAAGTATCTCGATAAGCTCTTTTGCTCTTGGTGTTACATTAACCGTTTCATTCTTCCATCCTGTTATAATAACAGCTTTTGTTGAAGATTTTCTAACGGCAACAACTGTATAGGATCCGATTTCTGGATCATCTATCTCTATAGCAATTCTCTCGCCCATTTTGGCTTGTTGTAGTCTTCCAGCAAGCGGATGTGCATAGCTAACACTATTTATTCCACGCAAGTAGAACTTAATCAGTGCATACACACTAAACACTATACTGAATTTTACTTCAGTCTTTTGGGCTACAATATTACTCATAATGCACCTCCAAAAACCGCAACAACTACACTTTCGCAGTCGCTTAAATATTGGGCATTAGCTTCAGCAAATGCTTCTTCCATTTCCCAGATACTAATTTCGTTTTGGAGTTCTTTTATATTTTCAATTTCGTAGTACATTTTTATTCCTTTTATTAAAAAAGGAAGCAGACCTATCCCCAGAGGGAATAGTTTCTACTCCCTCATGGGTTTAAGTCTTCATGACTAACTTTGTTTTCTAGGACATGTCCTAGATTTTAATACGAACCCTCGTAGGTGTCCCATTCATCTAACTCTTTTACATAAAAAAGTGTTGGGGAGACATTGCTTTGCACAATATCATGCACAAGGGTTTCATCTTTTTTTTCTTGAGATCTAATATATTCTACACAACTCTCAAAGTCTCCTTGAAATACTGTAATCATGATGCAACTCCTACATTGTGTGCAAGTATTGCGTGATTAACAGCGCGTTTTGTGAAATTTGAGTTTTCCATCTCAAGTAACACATCACCTCTGATACCGCCTATTTTGCTTGTATCTATTCGATGTTTTAGAATAAACTGATTGGTACCATATTGGCAATTGCCACTCTCAATTGAGTCCTCTATCCCAACAAACACTTTAGAAGCTTTTTCAAAAAGTTCTTTTTGAGAGATTTTCTCAAGTCTTCTTTTTTGCAATGCTTCTAATACTTCAAAGATAAACTCTTTTAGTGGCTGTGTTCCATCAATATCATAGGTTATTACATCCAAGATATCAAAGTGATACTCTTCACCGCCCTGCTTGATAGCCCATTGGTCTGTAATTAAAGAGTCTGAAATAGCTGTTTTTACAAGCTCATATCCATATCTTTTCTCCAGTCTCTTTATGAGCTTAAGGTGATTGAATTTTCTCACTTCTGATGGTTGTGGATTTGTGACCATTCTGCAAGACACAGTCTCAATGAGAATTGTTAAATCCTCTTTCGTCTGCATCCTAGAATCTACTGCTGCGTGATACGCTTTTGCAAACTCCTCTTTGATGGTTTTTAGATCCCATTTGATAGACTCCATAATCTCATCCCTAAGATCATCTTTGTCCTCATACAACAGATCAACTAGAGTATGATTAACAACACCATCGTTGTAATATTCAAAACGTGCTTCCTCACCTATCTCCAATTCATTGTAGATATATGATTTTATTGCAAGCTCATCTCTGTAAGATTCTAAAACTTCTACAAATTTTTGAATAAGTTTTTCATCTTTTTTGGAGCAAAGCGCATAATATGTCTCTTTGTACATCTCACCATCCTCTTCTCTATAATCCAAGACAATCTCCTCAGACTCATATTGATATCCTACATACCAATCTTTGCCTTTTCTATGATAAACACAGATTTTGTCTTTTGGATCGAGTTCATCGAGATATGGTTTCATGCACTCTTCATACTCAAATTGCCAAAAATCTTCAACAACCAATGAGTTGTGATAGTATGGCTTCCCATTGATATACTCACAGTCACTTTTGTCATCCATATAATAAGACAACCCATGCACTAGAGCATAATCTCCATTGTAACCATCAGAGTTAAAACTCATCAAGTTATCATCATACTGCCACTCATCATCATAGTCAAAAAGCTCATCACTATATAGCTTTCTTCCGTCAAGTTCTAAAAGGTCTCTTATCATCTCTTTTTGAGAATCTAAATCACTTTTATAGCTCGATATTGGAAAGTAGCCTAACAGCCTAGATGGTCTGCATTTAATTTGTGCTTCTGATACTCCTTCAAAGCCTGAAGCTATTAACTCTTTTAAGCTAACTTGAGATTGGGCCATTTCAAAATCTTCATATTGAAAATGTCTTTTCTCTGCTTTTCCGTTTATATAATATATATCGCTAATGTAAAGCGAATTTATATCTACATTTTGAAGCTTTTCTTGGAGTTCTTTTCTTTTATCATCACATACAAGTCCCCAAAAATAGAAGAAGTTATAATCAGCTTCAAATAATTCATATCCTTTGCCTCTTACTGCTTTTCCTACTCTGAATCCGTTTGCTTTGATGTTTTGTTTTGTAATTTCTAATGCGTTCATAATGTACTCCTATGAAAGAAATAAACATATGTCTAAATTTTGGCATAGGAGTCCCTTTCGGGAGCTTCTAGCCACATATGTTTATGCGGTTAAAGCATCCCAAAAGGGTGCTAAACTATTCTAGGACATGTCCTATTTTTTTTACAACAAAACCCCCTCTGAACTTAATCAGTGTTAAAAAACTAACAATTTTAAGTTGTTTTTTGGGGATTTTAAAATGTTATTTTATCAATCAACTTTGAAAGCAACAGAATGATTCCACCAGCAGTTACTAAAAGCATCAAATTTTTATTGAGTGCTTTTTGTATAGTAGCCTCTATTGTCTGTTCAAAAGTTTCAAAGCGTTGTTCGAAAGTTTCAAAGCGTTGTTCGAAAGTTTCAAAGCGTTGTTCGAAAGTTTCAAAGCGTTGTTCGAAAACCTCAAAACGCTTATTAACATTTGCTTCCAATAGATCAAATCTATTTTCTAAGACAATAAAATCTTTTTTTAGACTTGCCACATCTGCTGTTACCTCATCAAGTTTTCTATCAAGATGATTGATATGGTTATACTGAGATTTGAGAAGTAGCGTATTGATATCATCCTGTGTTAATGGTTGATTACTACTAAACTTTTCTTCAATCTCTCTAACCTTTGGTGAAATCATTTCAATTAGAAAATCATCCACTTTTGTTTTCTTAAATTCCATTATTTTTCCTTTGTCTAATGGTGTTTACAGGTCTTATCAGCTTCTTTCTCAAGCACCGAAGACCCGATTATTAAAAAAGCCAGAATTGAGCCGAGTATAATTACTCCGATGACTGTTCCCATTTTGAACTCCTCTTTATCTCTAGCATTTTGTAAAAAATATGGATATATTCTCTACTTTTCTCTTTAAGCATTATACCCACAAAGAAAATAATGGTCAATATTACAACCGTGGTTGGTTTTAACCCATCTTCTTTTGGCATATCTACTATAAGGGTCACTATTGAAAAAGAAGCTGTATTTGGTCCCAAGTCTTTAAAGAAGTATAAAATACTGGCCACTCTATTCTCCTTTTGCTTGTTTTGTACACAAGTATCTACTGTCTTGTGGGCAACAAGCACTATTATTTCTCGCAGCATCATAAGAACTGGAAAAATTTCTATTGCTATTATCCAAAACAGTATTGTGTGTTGGAGATAAAAATTGATGATACTATCCATATTATCCCCTTAAAACAATGTACCGTTTGCAAAGTTTTGAAGCATATCAGCACTATAAAGAGCAGTTGCTACCGAAGCAGCTTTTGCCTGACCTCCAGATTTCTCAAGAAGTTTTTGTGCATACTCTTTATAGAGAATGAAACCTTTTGCAAAACGAGAATAGTACCCCATTTTGTTTGATCTCATATATTGATTAAATGATTTAAAATCATCAATCTTTGCTTCAATTCTCAAAACCTTTTCGACACCTTTACCATCCGTTCTCTCAAAATCAATAATCTCCCCTGAAACAATTAATGCTTCAAAGTCACTATCTGTCTCTTCTGTTTGAACTTCTGGCTTTTTTTCCTCAACTTTTTTAACCTCTATTTTTGTTTCGGTTTTTTTCTTTTGCTGAGGTGTTGTAAAATTATGTTCAATGATTTTAGTTGCCATTTCTATAAAAGCAGCTTCATATCCTCCAATGAGGTTGTAGTGCTCTATATTATTAGCTATATCATCAAAGAACTTATAGCTTCCACGAAACGCTGAAGCATTTTTGAGCTCATAATAGAAGTATTCCTCTTCACCTCGAACACAATTGCTTACAATCTCTCTGTGAATCTTCACATCAAATGCAAACTCTTGTATGTTTTGGTTTTTAAGAACACACCATTTTACCCATCTATGCTCAAACTGCGAAATTCGCAGAAGTTTCTGTTTTGTTAGGCTTGGGTTTACTGCAAGTGAAGCTAAAATATACTCATCATTTTCCTTAATAAGTTTATCAAGAACAGATTTTGGAGTATTTGGATTTTCAGCCAATGCTTGCTTTACCCATTCATTTTTCAGCTTTGCCAGATTTAACAGTGTTCCTACTGCTGTAGAGCTGTTTTTGGCAACCGCTGCACGCACCTCATAGTTTTTATCTTTTGATAACACTTCAAGCACTTTCATACTTTTAGTCTCTCTTGCAATTTTTCTACGAAATGATGCTTTGGCACCCTCTAGCTTTTTAAGCTCCATCTCCTCCTCGTCATACATTGCTGCAATACTTGGATGAGTCTGAACTCTTTTACTGAAAAACTCTAAATATTTGTTAGAGTCTTCAATAATTGGTTTTGCGAACACCTCGTCATTTTTGAGTTTACCACCCATATAACTAAGGCTTGCCTCATATCCGTATTGCTCAAAAAACCAAGACATAAATCTTTTATTGTTTCTAAGCTCTACAGTATAAGCCATTGCTCTTTTTTCTTTAGCCACAACAATTTTCATAAACTCCTCATTGTCACATAGGTCAGGATGAATCAATGTTCCTAAAAACTTCTTTTCATCTTTTAAAACCAATGTGTTAAGCTCAATCAGTTTTTCTTTACTGATATAGCTACTATTGAGATGTTTAATTGCTGATGGTTCAATCTCAAGCACTTGCTTCACAAAATCCTCATCTCTCAAAAGCTCTTCACCCAAAAGGGATCCGATGTTTTTAAGAATATAAGACTCTTTAAACTCTTTGAGCTCATCATGCTGAGGTGTTTCGTTTTCACGAAACTCCGCACGCAGAGCTCTTTTGAATTTGTCTGTGAAACCACCGAAGAAAATCTCTTTTGTTATGTCCTTCCAAGCTTTGCTTTTTAGGTCATGTAAAAAGAAAATCCACTCTTTTTTAGAGAGGGTGTTTTGGACTTGTCTGAGAATGAAATTAATCACTCCAGACTTATCTTCAATCACCTCTAACCATTCAGGAACAGTCATTCTCTCTTTGTGGTTGCCACAATAGCTAATATTTACAAGAATTGTTTTTGAGAGTTCCTCAATCGAAACATCTCCTCTATTCTCATATATTAGCTTTATGTTTTGTGAATTCACCAAAGAGTAGAGAGCTTTTTTCTCTCTATTTGCTCTTTGGGCCTCTTTTTTCATCAAGCTATAAAAATCAAGTTTTTTCTCAACTCGTTTGTATCTGGTATCAATTTTAATGAAATTATCATATCTACCCTCTACAACCTCATCTGCACTTGTTTCATAAAACAGCTCAAAGAGTGCTAAGAACTCCTCTTTGGTTTTTTCATCAAAGTCGGTAAAATTAAAATATATGCCCTTTTGTTGTGCATAAAACTCTCGACTTTTGATTACATCAAACTCCTTATCTTCAATGGCAAATCTCCCTTCCTCTTGTGCAAACAAAGCAGCTATTTCACAAGCTCTTGCTACAACTTCTGTTGGAGTTTTGTAATATGCCACTTTAGATGGAGTAATTTCATCATAAAACTCAATCATCGGAGTCAGCTTCTCAATCATATAATTTACAAAACTGTTCTCCTCAAGAGTTTTTAGATGAATTAAGTGCGCTATCTCGTGAATAATAGCCGATGTATCTCTTACATCCTCAGCCACAATGAGCTGATTAGGAAAAAAGACACCCCTTGCTTTGAGATTTCCAAGCTTACGCGCTTTGAGTGTAAATTTTACACTTGTATTGAGCGTTAGCTTCTCTATCTGCTGCACAAGATATGTCATCTTCTCCAAAGAGCCATCGCTATCAACCTCAACAGCACCTATATATTTTAAAGAACCAGAAGATAGAAGTTTTTCTAACTCCACTGCATCTTTGCGTTTATGTGATGATGCCAATTGCTTGATACCATCTGCATCGATATATGTAGAGTTTTGAATCACTCCTGTAACTCCTGTTCTTTTAAAAGTTACATCAAACTCAGCTCTCTCCTCAAAGCTTTGCTGCTTACGAAAAGACTCAAATTTAATATCCTCATCAGCTATCTTTTTAATAATCTCATCTGCTAAAACAGTAGATGGATATAAAAGAGCTTTTTGAATATCTGTTTTCGCCTCCTCATATTTCACAAGTGCTTTAAGAACCCCACTGAGTTCTTTTTTATCTATGCCAAAAAGAGACTCTAAGATAATTCTTTGAAAGTCTGATTTAACATAGCCATTGCTTGACGCTGCAATAAAAGTAACACCACTTATGGTGATTGTGTTGCTTGTTGCATCATAGCAAGAACCAAACACCTCTTCAACGGTATTATAAATAGAGTCAAACTCTACCACTTTACCGTTTTTGATGGTATTAATAATAGCCTGAGCTTTTACAAGATCATCAGCAGTTTTGCTAATATCTTTTTTAAAAGCTTCAAGCACCTCGCTACGAGCAACCTGCATCGTTATTGCTGTTGCAGCGTTCTCAAAGTAACACTCTACCCCATGCTCTTTTAGTTGCACTTGTGCAATTAATTTCATCATAGCTGTTGAGTGTTTTTTCACATCTAATAAATTTTTCATTTTCGTTCCTCTTTTGTCAAAAAGGAAGCAGACCTATCCCCAGAGGGAATAGTTTCTACTCCCTCATGGGTTTAAGTCTTAATGACTAACTTTGTTTTCTAGGACATGTCCTAGTAATCTATTTCTATATAATCAGTATCATTTTCACCACTGCTCCAAGTCGTTTCACATACCAAATAATCCAGCACATTAACTCTTCTTAGACCATTGAGCAAAATGAGTTCTTCTCCATCGTCACTATCAACGATGCTCCAAATATGACGATAGGGATGCTCATTATTGAACTTCTCTTTTGCATATTCCCAAGCATCTTCTGCGAATGGAAAGATTTTCTCATTATCAGACTCTTGAACTGGCTTAAAATACTCTTCCCAGACCTCAAAAGATCTGTTATTGTTGTTATATGAAGTTTTCATAATACTGCCTCCTCACCAACTGTCTGAATAATTGCATACTCATCAGCTGTTCCTTGGCGATATAAATTTCCTTGCCCCTCTTGAACAAGTTCATAGAATGCATCATCGTTGATGCACTCATCCTTGTTGAGTTGCATTGGCTTTGCGGCATATTGAAAAAGAGAGGTTTTAAATCTCTCTAAATCTTCATACATGCTCTGCATCAAACCTCTAATAGATCTGATATTGTCAAATCCATACTCGCTTGCGACCTCAAAATTCCACTCTGTCCCTAATGGACTCTCATCGACACCCTCGGCACAATCAACATCCGCTTCCATAAAGAAGTCAAAAGGATGTTTGTTGTCTAAATCTGTCGGGTAGCCGTTTTGGAATATGTTTTCACAAACTTGAGTTTTGATGATGTTTTGAATTGAAGTTGTCATAATTTCTCCTTTAGAAAAATCAGAACACACCAACCCTTACGGGCATGACATGGTGTGTCTATCCCGCATAGGGTTGTTGGGCTCTAATGAGCAACTTATTAGAAAATAGGACATGTCCTATTTTTTAAAAAAGAGATGCTTGCTGTTTTTGCACCTCTTTATAATTTAACAGATCAGCCGAACCAATAAATTGTTTATTGTTTACAGGTTTCTTATTGACTGATTCTATTTTTAAAATCTGATGATCACTTTTGAGATGTAAAACAACTCTTTTGTTCTCATCAGATATTTTAATGTCACCCATATCCTCAATTATTTTGTATAAATAGGCTTTTTCAACCTTTTCATACTCACTGCCATTAAAAACAGTACCATACTCTTTAAGAACTATGGTTTTTGAGGATTTTATGAGGTGGAAGAGGGCGTTTCCTCTCTTTGCCTTAAGACCATTTGGGCTCCTTGTGATTGGAGCATCAAACTTTAGAGCCTTTAAAAACATTGAGAAGATTGTCTCAAAAGATAACTCTTTCATGACAATGCCTTTACATACTCCATGCTCTCATTAATCTCGTAACCATCTATAAAAGTGGTATTCCCAAGACCGTATGGAACAGTAAGTGACATATTTTCTATAAGCACCCTGTCGGAAAAATATCGAGACATTCCGTTTTGAGGTACATAATTAAATGCATCTGTATCATAACAGATGAATCTGTCGAGTGCGTCCTCGATCTTATCCACACTTAAAGGGGAGAGTGTGTTGAAGATTTCAACCATAGTATCCCACTCAAGTGCTTCACCTTTGCTATCAACTTCTGGAATCCACTTGTCTTCAAAAACAAGTTTTTCCTCGTGGTTTCCACCACCTGTGTAGTCGTGCATAATACCTGTAAAAGTATTTTCTGCATTAATTACACCTGCTGCAAAGAAACGCACCTGTTGTCTGTCCTTTGTAAGAACAATATATTTTGCTACCGTCATAATGTCTCCTTTAGAGTTTAAAAAAGACATACCAATCCCTACAGGGATTTGACATGGTATGTCTTGCCCCTGTTTGGGATTGGCCTATTGGCAACTTTTATTTAAAATAGGACATGTCCTATTTTGTAAACACCTTGTTTAGGTTTCCATTAACAAGTAAATCGTTAATATCTCCACCAAGGCTTCTGTCCCAAGTTATCACCTCAACAGATTTAACACCTGCTTTTAAGAGCTTATCTCTAAGTCCCTCGTGTGAATACATGGAAATTTTTATCCCTTGGGATTCCAGCAGTCTTTTTGTTGTTTCTATATCTCTTCTTACACCTTGCCTATCATGCAAAATAGTAAGCTTTTGATCCAAAAACTCCAAGACCGTGTATCCAAATGCTGACTGTTGTCCTGCCATACTCTCATCCTGATCAAACACAAGTTTGATATTTCTTCCTTTTAGAAGACCAAGATGCTCTTGCTCAAAAGCTTGAACACCTGGAGGAGCAATAAAGCAGTAGTTACTCGGTAAAGAAAAAGCATCGATATGCCCCTCTGTGATATAGATATCACAATCTTTACTTAACAATCCATATCCCATCCCGAAAGGGTGGGGCTTTAGAATTGAAGCAATGGACATTCTTTTCTCTTTCCCTTTAAACCACTTATTGCTCTCCTCATCTATTGGCCGAAACATCATCCCCTCAATAAGATCAGTGTGAATTGAAAATGATGGCACAACAAGACACTCTTTGAGTTGTCTCCATTGTAAAGGAAAATATTTATGATCTTTGGAATGTAAAATCTCAAATCTCACCAAATCCTCTATAGAAAACAACCCTTTGAGTTTATCAACAACTATTTTTATATCGCTTTCAGATAGATATCCTATCTTTTTAGTGTGAGAATTGTTTATAATGCCTCTTTTTTGATAATAGCCGTTGAGTTTTTTACGATCAGTTGTTAAGCTATAACGATAAAGGTATGTATATACCAATTTTAGTCGCTGTTGCTCATTTAACTGATAATACTTATCCACATAATTTCTCACCTCAACATGAGTGAATCCAAGACTCTTATCAAATCTCTCATACTCAATTTGTTTTTGTTTTGGTTTGTGGAACTTTTTTGGCCTGCTGTTTTGATAGCTGCTTCCACTTTTATATGGGATACCAAATGTATCGTGTAGCCACTTGCAAGCCTCCTTAAAGTCACCCTTATGCATCGTTTTTGCAACAGATATAGGATTGCCTGCTGTGCCACATACATGACATTTGCAGATATTTTCCCCTTTATATACTGTTAAAGATGGTTTCTTATCCCCCTCTTTATGGAAGTTTCCATTGCAACAATGCATGTTATACTGATGTGCACCAGGTTCTCTGTCCTTTGGAAAAGTGCCACCAAGAGCGACCACAACATCCTGAACAGGGATATTCTCCAGTGCCTCCAAATCAAATTCAAGACGCATATCGGATCTCCTCTTCACCTTTATACGCTATGTTTGCAATTAAGCCACATCGCGTTAATTTTAAAGGTTTTACAACCTTGCGAGAAACCTCTCTTAACTCCAAAGGAGTAATTAAAGTTTCAACTCCACCGCAACGAGTGATATACTTACCACCTTTTTTTACGATTTTTATCATCTTCTTATCTCCTTTAGAGTGTTTTGAAAGATCTCTCTTGCAAGCAAAAGAGGTGAAATGGACAACACTAAAAAGCGCTTCCATAAACTTAATTCCATAAACGCCTTACTTCTTATAGATAAAATGAAGCCGATAGCAATTACAAGAACTATATACCCCTGTACAATTAACATACCGGATCCTTTTTATAGCAAGTTACTAACTCCAAGTAGTTTTGTCCTAGCTTTTTAGCAACGATTGCGATGCCATAAGCTGGATGGACATACTCCTGAGCTTTTGGTGATACTGGCAACTTTTCCATTGCTTTTTCAATTGTTCGCTCAAATCGAGCCAGTTCTTGCTCATCAAACTCTTTTACCATTGAGTCAAAACGCTCCACCATTCTATCTTCAAAATGGCGAGCAACTTTGATCACTGGGCGAATCCTTTTTGCCATCAGATGCTCGTTGACATCCTTTAGTAATTTTTTTGTTGTGTTTAACATAGTGTACTCCTACACAGTAGGCATAGGAGTCCCCAAAGGGAATCCTAGCCACACGCTAACGCGTGGTTGAATCCCCCTTGGGATAAACTTTATGCTATAATTATCTAAAAAAGGATAGATATGAATTTTTTAATAATTCTTTTCCTCACTTCTTTAATTATTGTAGCAATCTCTCTTTCAGAAGCAGAGTCAGATCTTAAAAAAAACAATTAGCAGTTTTCAAGATCTTCTATTGCTTTTTTGAGACTAAATAAAGCATAGGAATCCACAAAGGGAGTCCTATAGCTTGTACACTTCTGTGTGCTACGAACTCCCTTTGGAGTAAACTTTGCTCAAAAATAGGACATGTCCTATTTTAAAAGAGTGATAGCTGTATCCTTGATTCCCCTTGATGCTCAAGAAGTTGTTTGGATATATTTTGCTCTATTTCTCTTTTTTGTTTTTGTGCTGCATACCTCAATGGATTGACCAACATCTCCAGATCGAAATACTCTATACCTCCAAGCATCTTGGATGGTTCTAACCCAACTCTTTTTGCTTTTTTGATATAGTAGTTTAATTCCATTGATTTTCTTAGTCCCATCGCCTCAGCAGCACCCTCTTTTGTGTATATATAATGCATCTCGCACCTCCACTACAAAACATTCATTCTGTAATAAGAGGATGTTTTGACACACTCTTCATACACTTGAGGATAACGCTCTTTGAGCTTTTCAATATCAACACGGTTGCTTTGCATCTCTTTGGTTGTCACAACAGTTTGTGTTGTTTCCTCCTTGAGAGCTTCAATTCCCATATTGACCATATAACTCTTAACGCGCTCCTCTCTTTTTCTGGCCTCTTTTTGCATCACTTTTGCAGCCTTGATAAATTCAAGATCTTCATGCAATGCTAAAGGCAAATCTTCTGCAAACTGACCCTGTTTTGGGCAAGAGAGCTTAAAAGGACAATCACTACAGTAATACTGCACTATCGCCTTTGGTTCACACTCTCCTCTTAACGAAGAGATTAGATGAGAAGCTTTTGAGAGGCAGATCTCAAAGATATCATCATCAAACTCTATCTTAAAGACATCAAACCATCCCGTAGCTCTGTCCATTGCAAGGACATACCCATCTAACTCCTTTGCAGGGTTTTCCTGCATCACTAAACCCATTTGGTAAGTGACTTGCAGCACCCATGACTCATAAGGCTCACTTACTGGGGCTCCTACGGTCTTTACCTCAACAATCACATCTCGACTGCTTGATTGAATAAGTCTGTCAATGTGTGCTTTTAAGGAAAATTGGTCAATCTCACCGAGTGCTTCGTATTGATCTAGGACATTTAAACCCTGTAGCATTTTACTAACAATGTTTTCTGCCATATGACCAAACTCAAACATGATGAGTTTTTCAATCGGGTACTGTGGTGGATGTTTTTTAGACATTACTGTCTGATATGGACACCCTCCAATATCACTTGCACCAATATAGGTACTCCTATCACCAAGTGACTCTTTTGTCTCTTGTTTGGTGACTCTCATGAAGTTCTGAGCTACAAACTGCTTGAACTTCTCTGTTTTAGACTCCATTGTGTCCTCCTAATTTTAAAAGCATAGGAATCCACAAAGGGAGTCCTATAGCTTGTACACTTCTGTGTGCTACGAACTCCCTTTGGAGTAAACTGTTAAAAAAGCTTTATGGTATAATTGCCAGAAAAAACCAATAAGGATCTCTTTGCAACTCAGTAAGCTTTTTATTTTTAATACACTCTCCATCTTTTTAATGCTCTACCTCTTAGAAGCCTATAACGCTATCTTTATAGGGATATTGTTTTTTGGCTTTGCATATTTTGTATTGAGAAATAAAAAGTATGCTTATTTGGTAGATTCGATAGAAAGATTTTTTTAAGAGAGCAGGGCGTAAAGCAAAAACCATCCTCCATACATGAAAAGAATAGCAGCAATTATTAACCCTGTTGCTTTATTAAATGCCATTTTTGACAAATCTTTGTCTTTAAAAACGACATTATAAAGGCCGCCGACAACAAGCATATAGCCAAGTGCTACGGCACCACCATAGTTACCTTTGATAAACAGATTTACCAAAATAAAAACTATTAGTGGTACTACAGTAGCATGTGCTACACCTTTTGCCATTGCTGACATAACCATCTCTTTTTTTTGTGTTGTCACAATGTCTCCTTTAGAGTTTAAAAAAGACATACCAACCCTTATGGGCTCATGACTGATATGTCTTATCCCATATGGGTTGGCTCTTATGAGCAACTTATTTTACAAAATAGGACATGTCCTATTTTTTACATCTCCACAACTCTAACAGTCGGTATCTGTTTAAACCCAGAAGTTCTGAATTTATGTACCAGCATTGCTGCTAGCTGTTCTTCAATACCGTCTTTGTCCTCAAATTCCACTTCAAAAGTAGCTGTTACTTTAAATGTTTTGGTTTTTTTGCCAAACACCTGTGCGTTTTTAAAGCGCGATGTAACAGTATTTTTTTGTGGTTGAGGTTTTTGTGGCTGTTGAGTATAGTGGGGTGGTTGTGGAGTAACAACTTTAGATACGACTGCATCTTGAGCTGCCTTTATTCTTCTAGCTTCACTCTCTTTTAAGCGTTGTAGCTCATTTTTAATAAGAGAGGTTAGCTTATCGAGATACTCATTTTGCTTCATAACTCTCTCATCGATGGTATCTTTTGCTTTTTTTGTTAAAGCACCACCTTTTGTAAGAGAGCCAAGCATCACGAGATCATCTATTTTTAGAGTTTGAAACTCTTTTGTAATCCCATAATGCTTACATTTACTTTGAAGCTCTTTTTCAAGTAACTCTTGCACCAATGACAACCTTTTGTTGTCATATACCTTTACCTGCGAAAGCAAGTTTTGGCGTGACGATTGACACAGTGCTTCGAGCTCTTTCATTTTTGCTTCAAAGCTTTTTATTGGAGCCATCATCTCAGCAACAATAGCTTTACGCTGTGTTGCGATCTTTTGGCTCAACTTATTAATTTGAGTTGCCATCGATTTTGCAGTTCTCACACTGTCTTCATCGACAATCAGATCAAATTGACCTAACTGTTTTTGCAATTCATTTTTCACCTCCTCGAAATTCCCATCGATTGATGGCAAACTTGAAGAAACGACAACCTCTTTCATTTTATCCTCCTAAAAACAAAGCATAGGAGTCCCATAAGGGAGTCCTAGCTTGTACCTTTCGGTGCTATGAACTCCCTTTGGAGTTAGTTTAGTTACGCAACATTTTCAATTATAATAGGTTCAGACAAAAAACTCTCAATTGCATTTTGTAATGCCTCTTGATTGCTAAGTGCTTGTTTGATGCCCGTTAGATCATCTCCACTTATCCCCAAGAAGTTTACAACAAACTCTTTTTGTCGCTCTTTTGGAAGTCCAAACTTATTAAAAAGTTTAGCTAATTCCTTTTTAGCTTCTTTGAGTTTAATACTCTTGTCTTCTTGAGATTGTTGTGGTTGTTGATCTATTGTTGTAGATGCTGCTTTTACCCATTTTCCATGAGAGAAAACAAATCCCATCTGCTTTAGATAGGGTGTTTTTCCATAGGTATTTCCCTGAGCTACAAGCATGCCATCTTTTTCGATGGTTTTTATGCCTAGTTGCTCTAGGGATTTAGGGCTATGCTCTGGATTTACACTATCTAGCACCTCATCATTAAGATGTTCTAGTTTAGTGATTACATCCATTGTTCGTCCTCTTGGAATAAAGAAATCCCCAAAAGCTCTTCTTACAGCTTTATGTCGCCATGTCTGAACTTTGAATCTTTCATCCTTGAGGGTTTTTGTTACCTCTTTAAGGTATGAAGCTTCTACAAACTTATATTGATCAGGAATTTCTCCCTTAATATCAACAAGTTCAATATCAAAACCAAAGAAGTGTTCATCAACCCATTTAGGATTAGATGTTTTTAGCATTCTTTGGTATTTGCGCTCCATCCCTTTTTCAGAAACAACATTACCAGAACCAAAGTCCCAAACTTCATAGAGTCTTAGATAAAACCCTGAATCATACGCCATCTCTTGCATTCCATTTAGTGGAATAATTGCTTGAGGCAGCATAATCTTAGTGTTTCCAACCTTTGTGTTGAAAGGTACTATATATACCTCTTTATACGCAGGATTAATATTAAGACCTAGTTTGGTGATTCCAATACAGAACTGTATTAGCTCCTTTGGTGCTACCTTACTCAAAAGATAATCATTTGAAGCAAGCTCCAAAAAATTTCTCTTAAATTCCTCTTGCATCTCTGCACTAAGTGTTTGTAACAGTTGTGCTGAGTTTTGGAGTGCTTGAGCAAGATAGCTCTTATTTTTCTCAACTATGGTTAGTTGAGTATTGTTTTGTGTATTCATAATTTTCCTCCTATGAAATACATAAGAAGCTAATACGAATACTGATTGCAGAATTATAGCCCAAAGGGCTAATATCTGAATCAAGTGATTCATATTAGCCCTATGGCTAAATACTAATAAAGTATAAACTATTTGTGTGCAATATTGCTATTGCAGCAGAACTCCCTATATCTGTTAAAATGCGGAGTCTAAATTTTCACTAAGATGAAACTGTATTATTTTGTGTATTTTAAAATGGAATTTCATCTTCATCAATATCAATCTCAGAAATCGCATCTGCACTAGGCATTTCACGACTTTGAGCCTGAGCTTGATTGTTATTAAAACTTGGTTGTTGGTATGATTGCTCTTCCCTTTGAGTCGGTGTATTATAACCACTACCCATAGAAGCGTTATCATTCATTGGAGCCTGTCCACCCATAGGTGCATTGTAGTCTCCACCTTGACCTTGGTTATCACCTCTTGAATCAAGCATCTGCATAGTTTCAACTATAACTGAGTGTTTTGATCTTTTTTGTCCATTTTGGTCAACCCATTGTTCAAAATTTAATCTTCCCTCAACAAGAATTTTGCTTCCTCTACGAAGGTATTGATTTGCAACTTCCGCACTTCTTCCAAAGAAAGTGATATCTACAAAACATACTTCCTCTTTTTTTTCACCATTGCTAGTGAATTTACGGCTCGTTGCTATAGCAGTTTTTGCTATACCCATTCCTCCTTGAGAGTATCGAAGCTCGATATCTCTTGTTAAGTTACCAACTAAAATAATTTTATTGTACATTTTTTCTCCTTTATACAATTGAGCTAAAAAAAGCTCTAATCAATCAACAAAGGAAAATGACTCTAGTGAGTCTATTCCTAAAAATAGTTGACTCACTAGAGCTTTTGTACTTCTGTTTCGCTTTATTAAGTCTATATACTAAGAGTACCTATGGTACTTTAGTGCGAAACAAAGACTTTATAACAATTTTTAAATATCAACTTGGATATTAATAAACTGTTTTTAAAAAAACTATCTTTATTTTATCTAAAAATTATTTTATTTTTGCTTATTTTATTTTTTTGTATTTTAAATTTGATTTTTTTTGTTTATTTTTATATAATATTTTACTCATATTTTTATAGAATATGAGAAATTTCAAAAGGTTTTATTCATGTTTGTACATATTGAAGGACAATCATCAATCAATATGAGTCATATTTGTAATGTGTCTCTTGATGAAAAAAAGGTAGTGTTTATTGCAGACACTTTAACGGCTAGAGAAAATTGGAATTTTGAATCTACAGAAGAAGCAAAAAAAGTATATACTGCTCTTCTCGAAAAAATTCAATCCATTAAAATTTCTTAAAACAAAACCCCTCTATGAGGGGATAAACTTCATTGATTTTTTTGTCTTATTTCAACGCATATAATTTTTTTCTTTAATACTTTTTCTAGTTGTAAAGTTTTTTTATATGCTTTATACATACTTTCTGAATAAACATCAAAACATTCTTCTGACTGATCATTAAAAATAACATCAACTTTATAGAATATTTTCATACTATCTTCCAAAATATATATTTTTGAATTGTTTGCATCATAAATGATCTCCCTGTGTTTAATTTAGCGATTAGGTATCACCATCAAAATAATTTTTATTATTTTTGTGGTGATACCTCACTAAAAACACAGGGAGTCGCAGTATTGACTATAAAGTCCACGCATAATGCGAGATAACATATTTCTACGAATCCCAGTTATTTGGGGTTACAAACTTCTATTTCGCTTTATTAAGTCTATATACTAAGAGTACCTATGGTACTTTAGTGCGAAACAAAGACTTTATAACAATTTTTAAATATCAACTTGGATATTAATAAACTGTTTTTAAAAAAACTATCTTTATTTTATCTAAAAATTAATACTTTAGCAAAAGCAATAAAAATTAGATGTTTTTTACAAGTCTGTTACAAAATATCGAAAATTATAGTTTTTATATCACAAAATTGCAATTTTATTTCATATTTTTAAAAATATATGTATAATATCCAAAAATACAAAAAAGGTAATAATATGAGTTCATTTATGAATATAAAAGAATTTTCAGGGAAAATTGGTGTTACGCCAGAAACAGCTTCTAAAAAGATAAAAGATAAAACTTATGTTGCATTCAAAAAAGGAAAATCTTATAGAATACCGTCATGTGCAATAGAATTGAAAGATGTGCAAGATTTTGAAGAAAAACTTGCAAAAACAGAGGCAAAAACTTTTATGATAGGAAACCATAAAGGTGGTAGTGGTAAAACAACAGCAACTATTAATATAGCTGCATCATTGGCATTTTTTGGCTACAAGGTTTTATTGGTAGACATGGATAATCAATCTAATGCTTCAACAATTAATAAATTACATTTAACTAATGATTTTGATCAAAAAAACATTACAAAACTTCTTTTAAATATGAAAGAACTAGATAGAGATTCCTTGTTGAAAGAAACGAGAGAATCTATTGTTAATGTTGATTCAGAACATTTTGACAATGGAAAGCTTGATCTGTTTCCTAATTCTTTAGAATGGGATGAGAAAAAAGAGATGCTGTTTACATATCCAAATGCAGAAAATATGTTGAATAGACTTTTAAGACCATTAAAAAAAGAGTACGATTTTATTATTATAGATACTCATCCATCAATGGATATTATGTGGAGAATGAGCGTTATGGCATCAGATGCTATAATTATTGGTATGATGGCCGAACAATATTCTATTGAGGGACTAAGTGGTGTTTTTAGAAGAATTTATTCACTAAATGAAGATTACAGAGAAAATAAAGGTCATGACATTGAGGTTTTGGGAGCGATTGTTTCTAACTTTAGAAAAAATACAAATATTGCAAAAGTCAATAAGCCTATGATTGAAGAAGCGATTCAGAGATATAGTTTGTATAACGAAGCTATTGTTTTTGAACCTTTTATTTCACATACTATTAAAATTGCAGAACAACAATCACTTCATGGACCTATTATGTTTGATGATTATTCATCAAAAACAAATGCGGAATTTTTGGAACTTACAACAAATATTTTATTTCAATTATATTTATTAGATGCTCAAAGAGGAGAAAATTAATGTCGACAAAAAAAGAATTATTAATGGCTGCTGCTAATCGAAGCATGGAACATATGGATAAAAAAACTTTAGGTGATAAAAAATATATTCAAGATATAGCTATTGATAAACTAAAAGAAAATCCTTTTCAGCCTAGATTAGATATGGATGATTCAAAAATTGATGAATTAATGGCTTCTATCGATAAAAATGGTTTATTGCAACCCGTGGTATTAAATAAGTCTTTTGATGGCTCCTATACTATTGTAGCTGGTCATAGAAGGGTAGAATCAACAAAAAGGTTAGGAAAGAAATATATAAAAGCTATTGTTTATGAAAATTTAAAGAATCAAGAATTAGCAACTATGGCATTAATTGAAAATATTCAAAGAGAAGATCTTGATTACATTGAGTTATCCATACAATATAATAATTTACTTACTGCTAATATATTTAATTCAATTAAAGAACTTGCAGCTGCTATTGGTAAACATGAAAGTGATGTAAGCAAAACTATTAAATTGTGTGGACTTTCTGATTACATAATAGAAGATATTAAAATGACGAAAAGTATTAAAGATTTAAAAATATTAGATGCTTTACGAAAGATTGAATCTATCGATTTACAAGAAGAGTTATACCAATGGTATATTGAAGAACTTCCTTCTCGAACAGAGTTTTTAGTAAAAGCTAAATCTTTGTATTCAAAAAATAGCAATTTATCATCTTTTTCAAACGAAAAATTTTTGATTAAAAATAATAAAAAATCATGTTCTATTCAAATGCCACCGTTGGATAATGAAAAACTAGAAAAACTAGAAAAATTCATAAAAACTCTACTTTAAAGAAGTCAACTATTACCACCTCTATATCTATAGATGGTGGTTTTATGACATGCTTTTCACTTTTTTTATTGCCTTCCCCTCTTTTTAATATTTTTAATATACTTTTAATATAGTTTTAGGATTTGCTGTAGCTCCCTTAATTAGGGCTTTTTAGAGGATAAAGGGTAACACTTTTGTCTGTTAAGGGTAACACTTTTGTCTGTTAAGGGTAACACTTTTGTCTGTTAAGGGTAACACTTTTGTCTTTTTGATTTTCAAGGGTAACACTTTTGTTGCTAAAGGGTAACACTTTTGTCGCTAAAAATAAGTGGGTAACACTTTTGTCGCTAAAGGGTAACACTTTTTTGGTATTGTTATCTAATTTTAAATAAAAATTATCAAATCAATATAGTATTTTATAAAAAGGTAACACTTTTGTCTGTTAAGGGTAACACTTTTGTCTTTTTGATTTTCAAGGGTAACACTTTTGTTGCTAAAGGATAACACTTTTTTAGTATTGTTATCTATTTTTAAGTTTAACTCTTGTATAGTTATTCTATAATTCCAAAATGAGAAGAAAATTGAATAATTATGAACCTCAAGTTGCTCAAGACAACACTTTTTTGCAACAATATATTTATGATAAAAAACTTACTATTAATGATTTGAAGCTTTTAAAGGCAATCTTATCAAAAGTCAAACACAATGATTCTCTTTTTGAAGATTACTACGTTATTGATTACGGAACTTTAGATTTAGCTGGTGTGACAAATAGAAGAAGATATCATGAAGTAGAAAAAAGCTTAATAAAATTAATGAATACTTTTGTGACAATTCGGAAAGAGGATAGAGAAAGGTTTGATGATCCACTTCTTAATAAATTAAAAGGTGATAGAAAACTTGGTTTGATTAGAAATGATTGGACATTTGAAAAAAAAAGTATGCAAATATGTATTTCTATTCCAGAAATTTTAAAACCTTTTTTTCTTGAATTGGCAGATAAAGAGTACACAATATATGCACTGAGAAATATTAGCAAATTTACAAAAATTAATGAATTGAAACTTTATGAACTTTTTTCAAAATGGAAGAATAGGGGTTTTTTTAATATTACTCTTGAAAATTTAAGAAAGTATCTTGAAATTGATGACAATACATATCCAAAATATGCTAATTTTAAAAAAAGGATTCTTTCTAGTTCTATAGAAAAAATAAATGCTACTACTAACTTGGATGTCACTTTTAGAGAATTAAATATTAGTGGAGATATTATAAAAAAACCTGGTCCAGGTAATAGAGTTCATAGCATAGAGTTTGTTATTATGGATAAAGGAAAATTTGATACATTGAGTTATCAAGGGAAAACTTTTTTAGGTAGCGATGGTCGTAGTTATACGATTTTAAAGGTCAATGAAGTTAGTGATGGCTATGTTGATTTAAAGTTATATGATAATCTTAGTGAAGAGGTGACTTCTTTAATGAAGCCTATTAGTAAAGTGGAATTTTTAAGCTCTGTCATTTGTGATTGAGTTTTTATAAAAAAAACCTTTTCAGGAAAAAAATTTTTTTATTTTTGTAGCGTATAGCTTCTTGTATATAAAAGCTATACACTTTATATTTGCTTTCCCTCATTTGTATTGTCTTAATATGAAGAAAGTATTTGTCTTTGTACGATTGCTGCTGTTAAGTTGTTTGCAGGGAAACCAGCAGTTTCATATGCGCTTTGTTTGCTCTGTTGAGCTTCTAAAATTTTCTCTATATCGTCTTTTGCAATGCTTGAAAAGAAAGTATCTTTTTTATCGTAAGATTTTTTACCATTAAACGAAGAGAAAATTTCTTGAACTATTTTTTTTACTGACATGTTGGATCCTTTAGAGTGTTGTTTTGTATGGGACTATCCCACTGCAATTTATTATTAAAATAAACTCCAGTGGAATAGTCCCCACTCTAAAGGTCGCAGTATTAGCAAATGCTCATCAATGATGGCAACATATTTCTGCGAGTCCCAGTTGCTTGGGGTTGTTGTTATTGGATTACTAAAGCTATTTGCTCGTTGTGAGCTTTTATTTCTTTAGCAACCTCTGTGCTATTTATTAGAGCTGGAAGCCCTTTGTAAATTATAGCACAAAGTGTTAATGTCAGCATTAGTTTTTTCATTTTTGCCTCCTTAGGCATAAAAAGCCCCATAAGGAGCTTTAAGGTGAGGATGTTTATTCATCCAACTTAAAACTCCTTATATAAAGGAGGTTATTTTGACTATCTAGCACTTTTAAGAGTTCGCCCCCAAAACTTATATATTCACAAATGATATGAATAATACAAGAACAAAAAAAGTTTTTAAACAGGGTAAAATCTTTGGAAGATTGTAGCGAGGCTAGATTGTTTTATACCAAATGTATAGTTTATCCAGAAAAAAATGTTTTATAATTTCAGGATTATTTGATATAATATGCTTCTGTATTTGCGGGAACAAATAGCCATAAAGCTATCAGAGAACTCAATCTCTGGTGGTTTTATATATAGAGGTAATAGAATCTCTCTATTACTTATATAATAGTTCTTGGCTGAACTTCACTTGACATACTGCGACTTTCATAGAAAAAATCTACTTATATCGAAAACTGTTTTCACAGAATATTCTTATGTATGTTCACATACCAAGACTAAGTGTCTGTAGAATGTATGTTTAAGTGACCATTGTCTCGCAAACCTATAATATTTTATATCTGTCCCTTGCGGACTCGTCTATAAAACTTATAGTGTTCCGCAGGGACAATGGGTTTTTTCTTTTTTGCTTTTTAGTCTATATTCTCAATAAAAGACCCATAGGGTATTATTGAGGTGCAAAAAAAAGACTTAAATAAAGATACTGAGATAGATGGGGGACCCAACTAAATAATATTTTATTAAAAAAACTAAAATAATTTTATCATAGTCTATTTTTTACATAGCTTAAAATATAAACCTGAATCATTGAAAATAGCAATTTGTTTTTTATCACTTTTGTGGGGTGGAGTATTAATTAGGAAGCCATCACCTCTTTAGGTGTATGGTAGTTCACTTGTTAAAAAATCTCTTCCATGAAATCTACAGTACTAACAACACTATCTCCACTGAAACTCTTTGTGGGAATATTAAAAACAGATAGCCTTCCTGGTTCTTTATCATACGAAACTATTGTTTTATTGATACCGACATATTCCACTCTATACTCCACTCCATATTCATTGACGACACTTTTGTTTTCCTGAACAACAAAAAGAGATTCCCTTATTTCTTTGCTAATTCTATCATCAAAAGTTGAAAATAGAAATATATCAAGATCAGCATCGCTCAAAAGTTTCATCATCGATTTTGGTAAAAAAACACCTCTTGTGTCATCAAGTTTTTTTATGATTTCATTAAGAAATTTATCGATAATTTCATCATTTTCAAGGGATTCAAAATCAAACAATCCATCAATTGTAAATTCTGCGAATGTTCCTGTTCTTTTATTATTGTAGATCATATTCATTATTTACACTTTTCTTTTTTCATATATATTTTCCATTACATCATCAATAATTTTAGCTATATTTTCAGTCATTATTCTGGCTGTTTTGCAGCTTGATAGCGTTACATCTTGTCCTAGTTTTTTATTAAAGCATTCTCCGTATCATCTAAGGTTTTAAAAAGAAAAACAGCTTTATCTTCATCAAGCATTGCACTTCGGCTTCTAACTTGAGGAATTAATCCTTGAGTCAATATACTGCTAAGGTTTTTCTTTTCTGCAGCATGATAATAAGTGTTCATTTTTTTTGACTTCATATTTTCATTTTCAAATTCACTAATTGACTTTTGACTACACATATTATACAATTATATTTCCATAATATCAAGAAATATATAAGTAACCTTCTTAAAATTTAATCATATTTTCTATTGCTTATTAAGTAATGTTTTCGTATAATTATACCCTAACAGATTTTTCTATATCTGCTAGTTCTTTTAATTATTGTATAGAGCAAATATTGTTTAAGTTTAACTGATTTTAGGCTATAAAGTGGATGGGTTGGTCGGAGCCTGTAAGGTCGGTGTCTTTTGTATGTGGATATTAATTTTGAAACTACTGATTGTGATTGCTGAGATAATAGAAAAACTAATAAGTTAATCCATATCTCCATATAGCAGATTTAAACTAATGTTGCCTTTGCGATTCGGCTACTACCTATCACTAGGTTTAGTAAGTGAAGTAATTCAGAGTAGGTTTTAAGCTAACGGGAATTAGCTAGAAACTGTAGTTGATAATAACCTCTGATTAACTATACAGTAATTTTAACATAAATTTTTAAATAACACACTGAAACTTCTCTTTATTAAATATTTTAGCTATTGAAATAGTATCTTTATCGAATGTATTTAATATTCTTCTTAGTTCTTCTTTATTAGTAATCCCTGATATGTCATGTATGATATTGAAAGTTATCTCGTTCTCTGTACATCTTTTATTATAGATATACACAAAAAAGCTATATCTAATTAGCTGGGGTGTTAGAGATTTTCTCTTTATCTTTGCAAATTGTAGCAACTCTTTAACAATATTGTTTACTGATTGCTTACTGATATTAAAAAGTGTCTTGTGAGATATATCATATTCTTTCTCTTTAAGTGATAGCTCTTTATATTTATTAAAATGAGAGATAACTAAGTTTCTAGGTAAGTCTATATCTCGTTTTCTGCTCTCTAGCTTTATAAGTATTGACTTGCTATCTACAATAAACGACTTTCCTAGTTCAAGGCTTAAAAGTTCTGTTGTTGTTATTCCACTAAACAAAAATATTCTACACATTAGAACTGCTCTTGCTTTTTCATACCCATTTTTATATTTGTATTTAGTGAGCATCTTACTAAACTGTTCGTACTCAGAATCACTCATAACATCAATTATTTTTCTTTTGATACTCTTTTTAGCAACCCTAACAATGCTTTTATCTACATCAAGAGTATATTGCTCGTTGTTTGTTCTATTTATAAATTCACACAACTCCAAAATAGCATCTATATATCCTTTTTTAGTGGCATTAGCTATCATGAGCCAATCTTTAAAATCTTGTAATAGGTTGGTGTCAATCTCTTTGATACTGTTTATCTTGCCTATACTATAAACATGAAGCTTATATGTAGCATTATTTACTCTCGACATAGAGCCTAGCCCATTCCTTACTAACAGGTTGGAATTGCTTTTTACCTCATCTATGTTATTTGAATCTCTTATTAGCTCTATTGAAGCTATAATATCATCAACACTATTGGAAGATGAATTTTCAAAGAACTCTAAAGCTTTAAAAACAAGGTACTCTTTTATCCAAAAAAGTAAGTCTTTTTCTATATTATTAAATGGTTGTAAATCTTTTTTCATATTTCTTTGTATCTCCTTGCATGTTTTCTAAAAATAAATTATAATAGTATATTCAGAGAAAATCAAGAAATATGATAATTTTGTGAATATACCATTACTGTTGCTTCGATAACAAACTTAAAGGAGAAAGTGTTGTCTCAAAGTGAATTGATGAGTTTTAAAAAAAATAATATATACTATACTGAGGAGTAAAAACATGAGCAGTTTGACAAGCAAACAAAAAGCAAACAAAATACTTAAGAAAATTAATGCCGTTGTTTATAAGATACCTATAAAAAACAAGACTAAATGGTATGTTAAAAACTTCAAAATGTCAATGAAACTGGAAAAGAAACACTTATTTATATTTCCTGTTTTTATGGTAATGGCATACTTGTCTCAAGAACTAATATTCTTTGGAATGGAGTTAGTAAAATAAACCATTACTGGGCTTTTGGCTCGACAAATTAAATTAAGGAATCGAGAATGAACATGTCAATAATCTACAAATGCAATTCTGTTGCTGAAATAAAGCTATATGAACTTATAGGTTTAATGGAAAACACAAAATCAAAATCAACAGAGGTTCACAAGGATATGCTTACTCAACCAGAGGAACAAGATAGTGAATCAAAACAATCTTTTCAATATCCTCAAAGAGTAAAACTAAATGATGATAAAAACAAGATATTTTTACCAAAAGTTGGTTGGATAAAATGTAAAGGTTTTAGGGAATCAAAATGAACAAAAAAGTAATTGATGGCATTTTAATTAATCCAGAAGAGCTATTAAATATAAATTGTGAAGATTTTGTCTATCCAAATGAATTGTTTTTTAAACCTTTTATTTTGTTTGTAGAATATGTTGCTCCTGATAATTCTTATGAAGGATATTGTAAGAGACTTAAGAACTTAAATTTAAACATAAAATTAGAAACAAAAAGAGAGTTCAATGATAGAATAAAAAAAGATAAAGAAGATTGGTTTAAAACATGGGGAAGTGATGGAATAAGATATGATGTTAAAATGATTGATTGTGGTGCTATGGATAGACCAACACACCATGGAAGCTTTTCTAACTTGGAACAAGCTATAATCAAAGCAAAAACATTAATATAGACTGAGAAATTTAGATTTATCACTTTATAGCGTAAAACCACATCATTTATCACAAACATTTCAAGAAAACCCCGAACTCAAAGACGGGGATGAATTGCAAAAGTCGATAGACTTTTAAATATTTGTAATTTCAGTCAGATTATAGTAAAATACATGTATGAAGTCAATATATGATACAAACAAACATTCAGTCTATCTTTTACAATATCACTTAATTTTGGTTGTTAAGTATAGAAGAAAAGCGATAGATGAAAAAATATGTAATAGGCTAAAAGAGATATTTAAATATATTGGAGAGAAAGAACAATATAAACTTAAAATAATTGAGTTCAATCACGACAAAGATCATCTGCATATACTTTTTAAAGCAGAACCTAAAAGCGAGTTAAAAAAATTCATAAATGCTTATAAAAGTGCAAGTAGCAGATTAATAAAAAAAGAATTTCCAAAAATCAAAGAGAAGCTTTGGCAAGAAGCATTCTGGAGTAGAAGTTTTTTTCTTGCAACTACTGGCGGAGTTACATTGGAAGTTTTGAAACAATATGTGGAAAACCAAGGACACAACAATAAATGAGCACAATACCAAATACACCATATTTAAAAACTGTTAATCTTGGGTATAAATATAGACTCTATCCTACACAAGAGCAGAAAAATCTCTTAGATCATCAAATGTTCGTCTATAATCAAGCTTATAACATCTGCTTAAATCTTTGGAATAAAGAGCAGGATAAAAATAAGATCTTGGATAAAAAAGATAGAACATATAGAAAAGCAACAAGTTATGACAAGGTAGTTAAAAGAGCTTTACAATACAGAAAAATATCTTTTAAAACAGTTGTAACCCAACAGGCAAGAATAAACTTTTTAAAAGCAGTCCAAAAAGCTTTTTCAAAAGAAACTGTATCAAAAAGATTAAAAGTAATAGAAAATGCTCAAACTCTAAAAGAGAAAACAAAAGCCTGCAAGCTAGGAATGCCAATTTTTAAATCAAGTAAAGATGTTTCACAATCATTTAATTGGAATAATCAAGGCTATCAATTAAAAGAGCATAATAACTCTAAATATATCTATTTACAGCTTATGAAAACTCCAATAAAACTAAGATACCATAGAGAGCTGCCAAAGGGCTATAAGCTTTCATTAATCACAATTTCAAAAGATAGTGCAGGATACTATGTGTCATTTGGCATTGAATTTAAAAAATCAATAGATTTAGAGGTATTAAAAGAGAATCTTGATATCTCTAAATCTATTGGAATAGACTTAAATGGTTACTCTATTGCAGTAACTCAAAATGCAAACAATATTTTTCAAAATAAGCATAACAATCAAATAAAAATATCACAAGGGTATCTTATAAATAATGGCGCAGAAGATAGAAAGAAAATTCGTTACGCAAAAATTGTAAAAATGCTAGAAAAAAAACAGTCAAGAAGAGTTTTAAAGGCTAAAAAATCCAAAACCAAATTAGGAGCAAACTATAAAAAGACACAGCAGAAACTAAACAAAAAAACAAAAAAGTTGGCAAATCAGAAAAAAGATTTGTATCACAAAATATCTAAAACTTTAACAGATAAGTTTGAGTTGATAGCAGTTGAAGATTTAAAGACAAAAAATATGTCAAAGAGTTCCAAAGGTAATGAGATTAATCATGGAAAAATGGTTAAACAAAAATCAGGACTTAACAAAACAATACTAAATGCTTCATTCTATCAATTTGTAGTAATGCTACAATATAAACAGACTATGCTTAATGATAAACTATTGGCTAAAGTTAATCCTGCTTATACAAGTTTAGAGTGCAGTAGGTGCGGAAACAGAGATAAAGCAAATCGTCCCAAACAAGATAAGTTTAAATGCTCTAAATGTGGATATGAAATAAATCCAGATATTCAGGCAAGCAAAACTATCTTAAAAAGAGGATTGGAGTCGTTTGGGATAGGAACTATCCCTATGGACTTAAAACATAAAGCCTTTCGTTCAGCTTCGCTGGAAGCTGCTAGTTAGGAAGCCACCACCTCTATATGTGTGTGGTAGTTCACGGGATGAAGTATCAAGGATAAGGATATGCAGAATCAAAAAAACAAATTATACGAACTTAATGAAATAAAAAGTTTTAAACTTGCGCTTTTAAGTATGATGTTGCAAAAAGAAATTGAAAAGATAGATAAGGATATATATTCTTTTAGTGGTTATTTTAAATATTTTTTTCAAGATAGATTTATTCTTAAAATGAAAAGATTTTATGAATTATTTCCAAAACCAGCTGATGATATAGATTATTGTGAAATTATTGCTTTAAAATCAACGGCAAGCTTGCAAAAAGAAGATGATAAATACTACATAACTAATGTTCTTAATCGCCTATCTCATATTTCTGGCCAAAGAATCACAAGTGATGATTATATCAAAGAACTTAAAGATTTAATGGGTATTGAATTTGGTATTTGGATGCAATCTTATCCTTATTTTTCAAAAAAAAGTAAATTTAGCTCATTTTTCGATTTACCTGTTGGTGAAATAAGTGAATATTCCAATACTGTGTTTTTTAATCGAAAATTTAATTGGACTATTGATGTAAACAAGTTTATTCAAAAAGAATTTATTTCCAAAACTCCTTCTGAAAAAATAGAACTTTTTTTAATGAAACTTTTCAAAGAAAATAAAACTTCTAATATGTCCATATTTTATCGAGTTATTGAAAGTAATGATGATCTTTCTTTATCTTTATGTAAAAGTGAAAAACTTGATAACGTTTATAGAAGAAAAATTGTAGAAAAAGTTCCATATTCTGTTTTATATCAATTGGTGGTTACAAATGTGTGTGAACCACTCCCAAAAGGGAGTGGTTATAAGCTATACTCAGATAATTCATAAATCGATTCTTCTAAAATATCTGTAATATTTTTAATCTCTTCTAATTTTTCTTCTTCTTCTTTATTTAAAAGAATTTTATCATTTAATGTTTTCTCTAACATATCAGCTAGATTTTTAATAAATTCAACTTCCTTGTGAGTTACAAAATCCAGTGTTGAGAATCCCATTAATTTTACTCTTTTTCAGTAGTGTCTTGTGTGGATTCTGTGTTTGCTTTATTATCCGTAGTCACTACATCTTCTTCTGTTTCTGTAGTTTCATTTTTTTGCTTTTTTGCTTTTTTGCTTTTTTGCTTTTTTAAATACTCAATTTGCTGCCAATGACTACATATCCCCATAGCAATATATTTTTTTATGTTTTCATTATATTGTTGAATAATATCTTCTTCAACTTTAATAATTCCCTCAAGTTTTTCAAGTGCTCTGAATTTTGCAGCATTTTTTATTTCTGCAAAATCTTTTATCTTTTCAACAACTCTTTTTGTGTAAGTATCTTCAATTTTAACAAAATCAACTTTTTTTAAATCTTGAGACATTAGTGTTACAAATGATATGATTTTATCAATTGCAAAATTTGGTAGTTTATCAATGAGAGTTCTTATCTCTTGAGCTTTTTGGTCTTTTTCTTCTGCTGTATATTTTTGTTGCTCTCTAGTTACTTTTTTCTTTGCCATAATTACATCCTATTTTTTTGAAATAATACCATTATTGTTTTTTTTTGTAAAGTTTTTATTTTTTATCATTGTTTTTTTTTGTTTGAAAAAATGTAATTTTTAGCTTACCAGGCACATTTCCCTGAGAATGCTATAAAATCTTTTCTTACCCACCAAGCAATGACTGTATCTCCTTTTGTTGATTGATCATCTCTAAATGATGCCCATTCTGCTGGTGTTATACCTAGTTCAAATTGCTTTGAAGCTACAGGTTTTATCATTTGTGGTACAAATTCTGTTTTTATAAAAGGTCCTGGTACTTGTGAACATGTGACTTTTTCACTACTTAATATACTTCTTTTTGATTGCATTATTACATATCCTGTTCTAGCTAAAATTTTTAGTTCTGTAATACTTCCTATTAATCCATTCACAAGAGGAGAAACAGAATGGTTGGCTGCTCCTAAAGCCATCCCTCCAGTACATCCAAATGAGTGAGGAAAAGCATCAATAGTATTTTCTAGGTATTTTGCAGAACTTGAAGTTTTATTTGATATTTTTGAATATCCTTCATAGGCAATACAATCAAATATCATAGACATAATACCATTAATGGTATAAAGAGACATAACATCTAACAGCATTTTATATTGTACAAAATCTGTAGCAGTTGGATCTATTGATGTTGAGTAGAAAAATACTTTTTTTGTTGGATGAAAACAAGCAATACCATCCAATCCTAAAGCTTCTGTCATCATACCAAGAACAGGTAATTCTAGAACATTAATGTATTGTTTTCCACTTTTCTTTCTGTTTGTTCCTGTACCAAGAATATCACCAAGATCACCAAATTGTGAGTCATCATTATTTGATTGAAGGATATCTGTATCCATAAATGATACATAACCTTTCTTTCGAGTAGATTCTGTAAACAAGAAAAGATCCTGATGGTGGAGCTCAACACCAATGAGACTATCATTCATTTTAGAAACATGACAATTTGTTAGTTTTGCTTCAAATGCTAAGCTTTTAACAAAGGCATTTACATCAACAACCGATGCTAAATCACTCAGCCATGTTTTTGAATACGCTGAACTGTTCAGCAAGCATAATATTAGAATGAAAAATATTTTTGATTTCATCTCTTTTTCCTTGTTTTATTTTTTCGTTGATAACATTAATGAGTGTGTTATTCATCTCTTTGTAATTACTTACAATATAGCCTTTTTCCCATATTCTTTTTTTTATATTCTCTTTTTTGTTGTACTCTTTTTCTATAATATATTTAATGTCTCGAATTGCACTATCTACAGTTATACCTTCTTCAAGTAGGAATTGACATCGAAAAAAGCTTTCATTCGTCTCTTGATCAATAATAGTTATTTTTTTCTCAAAGTTCTTAACATACTCAATAGCTTTTATTTCTTCATGTGTAATATGAATGTTCTTTTTTAATTTAATCAATAAATCGTATTTATTGATTATATCAAAAGACTTTTTTTTGAGTATTATGTATTCAAAAGAATTAGAATCTTTATTTTTTATATTTAATATTTCTTGTATATCCCGTAGTAAAATTTCCACTGATGAATCTTTAGAAATACAGAACAAATATTGTGAATAGTCTTCTTTTTCTATAAAAAGTATTATTTTATGTCGTTTACTTTCAAGTAAAAAAACTTTTTTTCTTTCCTTTTTTATTTTTATTTTTATTTTTATAAATACACCAATTAGGTCTATCTTATCCATTAATATACCCAAGATATCTCCAAGTTTATGAAAGTTTTACTAATTTTTTTTCATCATTATACCAAGGTGTTATAAAAATACTCTTTTTTTGTGTTTCATCAATATATAATCCCATACCGAAATTTGAATTTACTGTATTGAAAATTTTATCTTTTGGATCATTCAGGTTTATTATCTTTTTTGTTGCCTGTATATCTGTACCTAATGTTTTAAAAATAATTTTATTTGGTACATTAATATTAACAATATTTGAAAATCTTGTAAGTGATTGAGATGATAAAACTACTCCTAACCCGTAGCTTCTACTTTCTGCTGCAATTCTATTAATTATTTGTGCTGAACTTTCCTTCTCTTTTGTATTTGTATCAGGTAGGACAACTTGTGCTTCATCTATAACAAGAAATGTGTCATTTTTAACACCCCTTTTTTCTTTATATTGACTACTTTTTTTAGAGTAATCTCCTCGTAGTTTTGTTGCATTGAACAGTTTAAATGCTATAACCTCAGTAAAAAAGATTTGTGTTTCTTGATTGTGTTTAGATATATCATACCTGTTAAGACCAGCTTTTACAGGAGGAACTGTTTTATTAAATAATCCACTTCCTACAAGCATCTCAAAATATACAGATACAGATTCGAGCATTTGCATTACTGTTTTTTTTGAATAATACTTTAAATCTATATTTTTTAGCATATCATCATTTGAAACAAAAGATGAGTAGTTGTTATTTTGGCTTTTATTTTCATTGCCTATAAAATTTTCAAAAATATTTTCAGCACTTTCCAAAAATTCTTGCTTCACTTCCTCAATTATTTTCTTTTCTAGCATGATATCTTTTTCAATATCAACTATCTTTTTATATTCTGGATCATTTTTAATTAAATTATCAATAAAAAATTCAATATTATGTTCTTCTTGTTTGATGAATTGTTCATTTGCTTCAAAGTAATATTTATCCACAAGTGGTTTTTTTATTTTTTCTAAAACCTCAACCATTTTTTTTATTTTTGAAGAGCTTTTAATTGCTTTTTTACTATGTTTTACCATGATTTTATCGAGTTTTTCACTTTGACCATAATTTATTGCATCAAGTATTGTATGTGTTAAATTAAGTAAATCTTCGATACCAGGTAACATTTGCGCTTGTTCTTCTTTATTTAATTCTATACCCCATGTAGATTCATCTTCTGTTATACCTTTAAGCTTATATGTATCTAATATTAATTTATTTATGACATCTTTTTTTGATGCCCCAATCTTTAGTTGGAATGATTTTGTAATCATTTCTACAATTTCATGTGATCTTCTTTTTATGCCACCAGTAAGTACATTTTTATCAAACTCAAATGGATTAATGCCATAAGTCTGATTTCTTATTGGAAAATCAATATAATTTTCACCATCAATATGCAAATCTCCTTTTACATCTATCACATGAATATGTTTTTGCTTTTTCATTAAGTATTTTATTAAATGTTTAAGCATTCTAGTTTTACCAGAACCAGAACTTCCTGATAAAGATAAATGAAAGTTGTGGGATTTATCTGGATTGTATGTAAGTTGTAAATTTGCATTTCTGTGGGTGTTATCAAGGCCAAGGATAAAATCCTCACCCTCAATCATTTGGTTCTCACTAATCATTATTGCTATTTTCTTCTAGTGCTTTAGGATGCATTGTATTATTATATTTGTATTGATCAATTTTAAATATTTTTCCAAAATTATCATACATATTTTTTTCAAGATATTGAGAATTATCCCAAACCTTATAATCTATAAAAAGAGCATTTTCTTTTATAATTTTTTTAAGCTTTAAATATTTGATTGTTTTACTAATTAAACTTGATGGTGAAACCTTTCCAACACTCATTATTTGACTATCATTATTTTTTGTAACTATTTCTAATGTTGGTGTTGCATAAATACCATTGTCTATAAACATCTTTGTAGATACAGCACTTGGAGCATCTTTGAATAAAATTTCATTTAAGAATTTATACTTTTTACTGATCGATTGAAGTTTGTTTTTAACATCCTCATTATAAAAAATTACATTGTATCTCAAATCAGGAATCTGTTTTTTTAAATTTTCAAATCCTTTGAGACCAAAAATATCCGCTTCTAATGATCTTCCGATATAGATATTAAAATAGAAATCTCTATTGTTCATGTGATACTTAAAGATTCTTATTTTTGTTTGTTTTTCATTCTCTTCAGTCTCTCCATTTGGATCCATCATTGAACTTCTTTTTAAATTGAAATTTGTTGCGTTTTCACCATATTTATTTTTTGCAAAGTACATCTCAAGTCCAGCTTTTTCTGCATGTTTAGTGTGTTTTGAATACCATTTCATATATTTCGCAGCATTCTCTGTTGTTGGATTAGAGAAAAAGTCCTTAATAACAGGATATCTTTTTGCTTCTGGTTCTGGTATCCATTTATAACAATTTGCAGAAGAGTTTGCAATACATGGTTGGCCATCTTCCCCAATAATTGTTTCTGGTTGAGGATCAAATCTATCTTGTAGTATTTGTAGTATTTTATTTTGTGTTTCAAGTTGTTTTTTTTGTACCTCAAGCATCTCTTGAAGTATTTTTTTTGTACTTTTGTTTTTTTGTTTAGTTGTGTTTGTTTCTGGCAAATCACCAAATTTCCATCCAACTTCTGCATCTGCTTTTTTTGTAATATTTTGAGCAGCATTTAACATTATTACCATTGATGCTGATAAAAGTATAGTTTTTACCATTTCTTATTATCCTTGTATTTTATTATTTTGTGTTTGGGATAGGAGCCAACCTTTGAGAACTCAATAGAGATTAAACTCAAAAGTCTTTCGCTCAACTTCACTAGAAGTTGTTAGCTAGGAAGCCCACCACCTCTATAGGTGTGTGGTAGTTCATTCTTTGTGTGAACTATCTTCCAGAACGCTTTTTGCTTTTAAATAGATTATACTCTTTTTCTATTTTTTCTGCATCTTCTTTCATTACTTTTAAGAAATCCTCTGTTCCTAGTATATTGTTTAATTTGTTTTTGAGTGATTCTTTATATTGTAATAGATTCTCTTGAACTGTTTTATCATTGTCTATTACAAGTTCATTGGAATCAGAAGCATTTCCAGAAGTTTCATCTTTTTGCATATCGTTTAATGCATCAATAATTTTTGTTGCTAAAATGTAATTATTCAATAGCGCAATGTTCTGTAATGATATAGATGATGCGATTGTAAATACACCATTATTGTAAAGAGTGTTCTTTTTGTTTAATATTTTCGCAAATTTAGCACTTTCTGATACTATTGGAATTGTGCTGTCTGGTGCCTCTCCACTTGCTATTTTTGAGATAGAATCTTCAACATCTGATGTGCTTGCAATACCTGACCAATTGATATTAAAAGTTTCACTTCCTTTACATAAATAAGTGTATTTTTTTGTTTTTAGTTCAGAATTACTTTTATCTGATGCTAAAAGAGGCTTTTGTATGACATATAGGATATCGTTTGTTATTGAAACTGTTTTACCTTCTAGTAAGAATTCAATCACTTGAGATGTTTTCTCTTCGTTAAAAGTAGTACCATCTATAAACTTACTTATTGTGTTGCTTTTTGGTGCTACACTTTGAGTTTTATTGTTTTTATTTAATGTAGCTTTGAGTTTTGCAATTGTTTTTGCTTTTGTTTCATCTGTTTGATCTTGAGCAAATGTCTTATATATATCTTCTATCTCTTGACATATAGCTGGTGATGCTTCATCGATTTTTGAAAGTGCTAAATAAATATTTTTCATTTCAGTAGAATAATTTTTAAATATAGGGTTTGTCTCAATATAACCTTTGTTTGAATCGTTACCAGAAAGATAATCTTTTAATGTTATCTTATCTATCATCATAATATTTTTAAAAGAGCTTTTTGTACCTGGATGCAATAATGTGTTATGATTTGTATTTTTTCCTTTATCTGATGTTTCTAACAAACTAGAAATTAAATCAGTATAACCATCTTTATCTTTTATATTGTTATCGCTATAGCAACCAACTATATCATCACTTGACATACAGCTTATGTTTTGTGCAATTTTATCGGCATTTTCTGTAATGGCATCTTCGGCAGTTTTTAAAACACCCTTTGCTTTTTGTGATGCAACATAAGCACTACTGTCTTCTTGCATAGCTTTATCTGTTATATAGCTTGTTGACGCTGTTCCTATCTGCTTACCTATGCTACAAGCATTTTGCATTATCTTTGTGATTTCATCAGAGATTTTTTTAACACTCTCTATAATATCTCCAAGGATTGGTGTAGAATACAAAATTGATGACAAAAATCCACCAACAATACTTGTTCCTGCTGAACTTAACTGATCGGTGATTCCATCTAAATCAATAATTGCAAAATACCCCGCATCTAAATCAAACCCATCACATCCAGCTTTTATTGATGGACCACGCGCATCAAAAAAAGCTGGATATCCTTTTGTGGTTTTTAATCTGATAAAAATATTACCTCCAGAATAATAGGTCACTCCTGAAGATGGATCTCTCCAAGCATCACCATTTGTTGCATTTGATAATACTTTATCTTCACCTCCAAGTGCGGAAACTAATTTATTTCTCACATCATTTACATCAAGTGCATTGATGTTATTTGCTGCGAACATTAGTATTATGACTAGACTCGCTCTTTTCTTAGTAATCAAGATTTTTCCTTTTTGTATGAAAGTTTTAAATCCATGCAAATCTTTAAAGCTATCCTCTCTTTTATTGATTCCAGAAGCTTTTTTGTTATCTTTCCATAAATTTTTATTGTAATTCTATCTTCTATAAGATTAAAACTTATTAATTTATATGAAATTTTTTTTGTTAAATTCTTATTAATATAATTAAAAATTTTTGAAAGCTCGAAAATTATAATCTCTTTTGTTATTATTTTTGTTTCAAAAATAAGTATATTCTCATGTAGTTTTATATTTTCAAAGTCTAAAACTAAAGCAATCTTTTTTCTTTCCATCAAGCATTTCTTCTTTGAACCTACAATCTTTTCATGATATAAAATAGATTTTATATCCTCTATCTTTTCATCTTTGAAATAAATATCATATAATGAAAATTCATCATTTTGATATGAAAGTACACCACTAAATACAATTTCATTGTGAATTAAATTATTCTTTGATATTCCTTTTATTTGCTTTATCTTACTAAGAATAAGAAAATTGTGTTGTAGTATTTTTTTAAATCTTTTTGACTGCACTGCATTTTTTTGTAGTATTTGGAAATTTTTATCTATTTTTATATATATATTGTCTTTAACTATAAAGGCTTTTTTTGCTTTGAAGTACTCTCTTAATGATGTATTGATACAAAATTTTAAATCTGTATCTGTAATATTTACATATTCATCTGCTATATCTTTAAAATATCGTTCTTTATGAACTTCAATATCTCCCATCTTCTCTGATTTTAGTTTAATTGTATGATAACTTGATTTTAACAAAATAACCTCTCTATCTCTTTGAAAGAGTTTTTCTTAGTATCTGGAAGTTTTCTTTTTGATTTCTTGCACTTGTATCTAATATTATCCCTATTAGTAAAAAAAGAATACTTATAATCATTATTCCAACACTCAGTATTGCTGATGGTATCTTTGTTATAAATGATGTATTTATAAATTCAATTATCACAGGCAAGCCTATGCTTAGTGAAAGTAAAAATAAAAACATAAAAACTATTGTAAAAAATTGTAAAGGCCTATAATCTTTCATCAGCATTAAAATAATATGAAGAACTCTTATTCCATCAAGGTATGTATTGAGTTTTGAATAGCTTCCTTCTGGTCTATCTTGGTATGATATTGGTACCTCAACTATTCTAAACTTTTTATCTAGTGCTTGTATTGTTAATTCCGTTTCCACTTCAAATCCATTTGAAAGTATTGGAATCATTTTTACAAACTCCTCTGAAAAAGCTCTATATCCACTCATTATATCTTTTAGGTCTTCTTTGAACAACTTATTGATTATATTCTTTACTAGAGCATTACCAAAACCATGAAAATGTCTTTTATTTTCTTTTTCATAGCTTCCATTTGAATGTCTATCCCCTATGGACATATCTGCTGTATTGTTTTCAATAGGTGCTATGAGTTTATGCACCTCTTTTGATGGATATGTATCATCTCCATCTACCATCACATAAATGTCTGCCTTTATATCTCTAAACATTGATTGTACAACATTCCCTTTGCCTTGTCTTTTTTCTTTATAAACTATAGCTCCATTCTCTTGTGCAATTGCTGAGGTGTTATCTGTTGAATTGTTATCATAAACATATATTTTAGCTTCTGGAAGCTCTTTTTTAAAATCTTGGATTACTTTCCCTATTGTTATTTCTTCATTATAACAAGGTATTAAAATAGCTATATTCTTTGTCATTTTATTTCTTCTGCTTTTTTATTTGTAATATTATCAGAAAATATATTTTTTTTATATATGATAATAAAACCTGTAATATTTTGTTAAAATTCCGCTTATCTTTTTTAAGGAGTTTATTATTTTTGATTTTACTGATTTCCTTTATAGTAATTCTTTGTTCTTTGGTATTGTTTTTTCAGCATTTATTGGAAAAATTATGCAGCAATCAAAGCAGAGTATTTATTCTATTTGGATAGTTTTTTTAGTTGGAACATTCTTTCATGAGCTTGCGCATTTTATTGTGAGCTTATTGACTTTTGGATTTCCTTATAAGTTCTCAATAATTCCACATAAAGATGAAGAGTCAGGAGGTTATGTTGTTGGTCATGTGAAAAGTTTTAATCATGCTTGGTATAATGTTTTTCTTATATCTATGGCTCCTCTTTTACTACTTCCTTTTTCTTTTTTTATTTACAAAAGTTTTTTTGATTGGTTTGATACTACAATAATAAATTTCTTTATTTGGATCTTTATTATTGTCTCTTTAGTTTTCTCGTCTTTACCTTCTAGTATTGATTTTAAAAATGCTTTTAGTGGAAATATTATTAGCAATATCTTTGGTGCACTTGTATTTAGTGCTATTTATTATTATTTATTTTATATAGGAGCTTTTGAATGGCTATACTTCAAAATTTTGCAGATGATTCAATCTTAGTAAAAAAAACAAAAATCTCTCAAGAGGAAATGGCTCAAAAAGCAAAAATTCTTATTGATGATTTTGAAAGAAAAACAATTGAAAGAGAAGAGGTTGTTCGTCTTGTTGTTCTCTCTTTTATGTCAAGTAAACATATGTTTCTGATTGGTAAGCCAGGTGTCGGTAAAACATTTATGCTTGAGAAATTAAAATATATTCTTAAAGAGGGATTTTGTTTTGAATATCTTCTCATGAAGGATACTAAAACATCTGAATTGTTCGGAAGAACTAGAGAAGATTCTGATGGAAATATTATACATGATAGAGAGCGAAGTGTTGTTAATGCCAATATTATTATATTGGATGAAATGTTTAAAGCTTCAGCAGAACTCTTAAATGGTTTTCTTGGTATCTTTTCTCAAAATAGAAACTTTTTTCTTGAAAGAGTTGGAGAAGTTTCTGTTCCTTTAATATCTGGTTATGCTGCAAGTAATGAATTCCCACAAGATGATATACTTGCACCTTTTGATGATAGATTTCACTTTAGATATGAAGTTAAAAGAATTGAAAATATTGATAACTTTAGAAGATATATTACAGGTGATTTTGATAAGTCTAATGATTTTGGTGCTTCTTTCTCTTATCATGAACTTGTTGCTCTTAGGGATAAATTTAAAAAGGTTTATTTCCCAGAAGATATACTTGATAAATATATGGATCTTAAAAATAATATTATTAGACAAGACCTTTCTGTTTCTGATAGAAAATTTAGTGATGCTACTGAAATATTTAAAGCAAGTGCTTATTTGAATAATAGGCAAAGTGTGTCTTATAGTGATATATTTTTATTACTTCATATTGGATGGAAAGATTTTATTGAAAGAGATAGATTGAAGGAGGTTATGTTCAATACTTTCTTTTCCAAAAAAGATGATATGGTTAAAAGATTTATAGATATCAAAGAAGGATATTCCAAACTAATAAGTATGTGTGAAACTCATGTAATACCTTTTATTTCGGAAAAGATTATATTTAATTTTGAGGAGGTTGAAGAATGTATAAATTATAACAATTATGTTGATTTCTTTATTGGAAGGCTTGAAGATTTTGAGTATTTAAAAAATAGTTTATTTATTATTGAAGAAAACTATAATTTTACTCTTTTTGTTGAGGAAGATATTAGAGAAAATATCTTTCTTATTGATTATGTAAATGAAACTTTTTCTGAAGAATTTTTAGAAGAATTTTTCAGCTTTAAAGAAAAGTTTATTGAAGTACATAAATACTATTTTAGCTTTGCTCTTGATAAGGGTAAAAAGATTAAAATTGATAAAGAATTATTAGGAGAATAATATGAATGTAGATGTAAATAATTTAGTTAGAGAATCTTTAAAATTAAAAGGTAGTCTTGATGTAAAAAAAGATACGGCAAAAAAATTAAAAGAGCTTGAAAAAAAAGGTGTACAAATAAATCTTTTGATTGTAAACCTAATTGAAAATATTGACCTTGATAGTATGCTTGATGAGCTAAGTAAAAATACTAAAGAATCAAATAACGAAGATGGAAGTGTAAATTAATATGAATGAAAATTGTTTTGAAGTTAATTATCCTCTGGATGTAATACAGTTTGTATCTGGAAATAAAAGAGTGTATAACTTTCTTTCTTATCTTTTTGATAAAGCTGCTGAATTTAATAGAGAAAATATAGAGCATGCTGGGGAAAATTTTTTCCCAGTTGCCGCATTTAATTCTCGTTCTTTTACATATGATATTGAGTATGAATTTTTTGTAAAAACTTTTGTTGATTATGCTGTCGAAATACACGGGATTAGTAAACAGAGTGAAGAAAATATTTATAGGTTTCTATATTCATCTTTAGAGACTAAAATTAATCGTGCTAGGTATATATTTTTTGTTGTTGTCCTTGGTAATTATTTTAAATTTGGAAGCTCTTTTTATAATGACTTAACAAAGAACACATCAATGATTTTTTTCGAGAGGGTTATTAAAAATGAATATGATGTAATTGCACGAGAAAGAGTTATTCAAATAAGAGATTTTGTGAAAGATAAAATTGAAAATTCAGATGCTCTTGATGAGCTGCACAATATTTCTTGTACTCAAGTAGCTTATGGCAAGAAAAGAATTGAAGAGTATATGAAAAAAGAAGATATTGATAATATTCAAAAAGTTTATAAACTTGATAATATTTTAATAGATTATTAAGTTTATATGGATATCCTTTATATATATTATTAATATATAGTATTAATATAAAGATTTAATATATAGTATTAATATAAAGTATTCATATAAAATATAATTATTTATTAATGATATTATTACGGTTCCTTACTTTAGAATGAAGGGTTTGTGATGGAAAAAGATTTTAGTCAAGAATTTTTAAAAGCAGTTTTTAGCGATATTAGAGAATTCTCTGTTGAATTTCCTATTTTAGTTATATCTGGGAGTATTGTGTTTATTATTGTAACAATTATTTTTTCTCGTAAAAAAGAAAAAAATCTTAGTGATATGATAAAAGAAGAGCAAGAAAGAGATATTAAAGAAGCATTAAAACTATCAAAGAAGGAGTCTCTTTATTCCACTCCTGTTGTTGATATTTCAATGCTTCTTGGTGTGTCACATTATCTATATGAAAATATTGATTTTTTATTTGATGATATTGTTGGTACAAATTCATCTTTTTTATTTGATGATGATGAAAAAAAATTACGAAAAAAATTACGAAAAAATAATGATGCGTTATCAAATGAATTTAAAAAAAATATTGTGTATATTTATTTAAAATTGGAAAAAAATGAGAATATTGTAATCTCTTTTTTTCACTTGTTTTATTTTTTAAAGATGTTTCCATTTGATATTGATGTCAATCTCAAAGGATCTTTTATTTTAAATACTTCAAACTTGAATGTTGATTTGATTGTTGAATCATTTGAAAATGAAGAAAATAAATTTTATTTTGATGAATATTTTTTCTGGTTTGTTAATTTAATAAATAGCCATGAACTTGAAATAAGTAAATATTTAAAAATAAAAGAGATATTTTCAAAAAGTATTTCTAATTTTGAATCTACTATTGAAATGAAAAAAAAGCAAGTTGTATTACTTGAAGTTGAAAAGGTTAATGAAACAAAAGACAAGGAAGTGTTTTACAATTATAGAAATATTAAAACTGAAGAAAAAAATAAAAGCAATGGTGATACAAAAAAAGATATTATCTTGGCGAAGAATGAACAAAAAAAAATAGCCGAAAAACTTTTAAATATTGATAACGATATTCCTAAAAAGTCTTCCAAAGTTAATGACTCTAAAAGTCTTGAACAAGAAGTTTCGGTTGATGATGTTAAACAAGATTTAATTGATTCACTTAGTGTTGATAAAAAGTCTAAAAAGTCTTCCAAAGTTAATGACTCTAAAAGTGTTGAACAAGAAGTTGTTGATGATATAGATTTTACTATTTCGAAATCTCTAAATAGTCGAAAAAAATCTTTTAATCCTTTTGTTGATTTAAAAGGAATTTTTAGAACCATCCATAAAGATAATATTCATAAAGATATTCCTCTTGTATTTATTGAAGAAGATAGGCTTTATGTTTCATCAGAATATTTGTTTTTAAAAATAGTAAGTAAGTTCTCTCTTGATAATTTCGGTGGAAATGAATTTTCAAATAAATTCTTTTTTAGTTTGAAAAATAAAATAAGGATTTTAAATAAAAAAGATTTAGAATCTAAAACATTGAGGATTTCAATCTCAAGTAGTGAATATGCAAATATTTTTTTTATTGTTTTTAATTATAGTAGTTTCTCAAAATTTATAGATGTTGATTTTTTAAAAAAAATATCAGAAAGAAAAAATACTTTCCTTAAAGATATTGATGGATTAAATGATGTGTCAATGATTAAATATTTGATAAATAAAGGTTGCTGCAAGTGAAAGATGTTCGAAGTATAAAAATTGAAATTCTTATGAAAACATTTGGTGCTTTTTTTAAAGTAAATCATGAGAATCGGTTACAAAGTCTTGAAAAAGAAAATTTGAATTTAAACTGTTACGATATTGTTAATGTTGATGTCTCATTTGAAAATGAATATTTATTTTTAATATTTAAAAAAATACATCCTTATTTAAGGGAGAGGTATGATTCTTTTATACGAAAACTCTTTGAACTACTTGATAAAGTAGATGATATTGAAAAGACATCATCAGTATCAACTCAAGATGAAATAAGTGTTTATAAGGTTATGTTTAAGGATGAAAGTTTTACTCCAAGTTCTTATGATCAATTATCAAAAATAACATTATTAGAACATATTGATGATATTGTTTCCGAATTGATTCAAGATTATAAAAAAAATGAGTTAAATAGAAATACAGAAGCATTTGACAAAACTTTTACACATACTGAATTGGAGCAACAATTGTTATTAGCTATTTTTCATGATATTGGAAAAATATTTAATCTTATGAAAAAGTTTGGAATAAATTTCAATGATAAAAACCATGAGGAGAGAGGAGTGATATTTTTAGATATATTATATGAGGGAGATTTTTTAACAGATAATGAAAAAAAAGGAATATTAAGATTAAGAGGTAATATGAAATTAATAGCTGAAAAAAAAATAGGAACAAGAAATACATTAAAAAGGTTCCATAAATATGATTCAAGAGCAAGAGTTTTAGAATTAAATAGATTGATTGAAGGGGAGAAAAGATGATACCACAAAACCTAATGATGTATATTGTAGATTATAAATTTAATCTTCGTTTTTATGTTCGTGAAATTTTATATTTCTTAGCTGCAACTTTTATTGCAGTTGGATTGAATTATAGTTTTTCTGACGATGGATTAAGACATTTAGCTTTTGCTCAACATCATGATATTATGAAGAGTTGGGGTCAAGCATATCCAAATTCATTATTTTCTAATTATGATTTGTGGGGTTCTTGGCATTTATTTTTAGAATGGGTTATTTCCATAAGCTCATTTGAATATGCACATATTATTGTAAATATAATTTCACTATTTATTTTAATGAGCTTAATGGATCAACTGTTTCAAATTGAATTAAAAAAATATAAAAATACAATACCAATGATTGTGGTTATTTTACTAACTGTTGTTTATGCAAGGTATATAAATATTCGTCCAGATTTGTTATCTGGATTTTTTATTATGTTGATTTATATTTTTTTTAGAAAATACCAAGAAAAAGAATTATATTTTTTATTTGGATTATTCTTAATTTCAGTCCTTTATTCATCAACATATTATCTATTTTTCGTATATACATTGATGTTGAGTATGTACTTTTTTATTGTTAGCAATTATAAAGCAACATTAGTTTTGTTAGCAGCAACATTATTCTCTTTTTGTTGTTATTATCTTTTTCATGGTTATGATTATTTTCAATATATCTATTATGTTTTAATAGATTCCTCTTTAAGACAAGGTGCATTAGTTGGTGAAGGATTGCCTCTTTTGAAAATACTTGCAATTGTTGATGTGAAGTATCAAATCGCATTTTATCTCTTGGTTGTTTTGATATTGAAAATAAAATTTAATAATTTTTTAAAAACACACCTGTTGTTTAGCTTACTATTAGCTTCTTCTCTTTTATGGATAGGTCAAATGAGATATACACAATTACTATATCCTGTATTTTCCGTTATTTTTGTATCTTCTTTTTTGAATATAACTAAGAATAGTTTATATAGATTACTAAGAAAATTACAATTTTTTTATATTAAGTTTTCTAGGGGTATGCAACGAAGCAATAAAAATATTGCATTTATCATTATATTTACAATCTTTATCTCTTTTGAAATGGGCGTTTCTTTGAAAAATATTTATGCTGGAAAGATGAATTCTATTCAAAATGTTAATCAACTTTTAAATGATTTTAATATTACAACAGAAAAAATACTTTTCACATCTCTTGATGAAATATCTTATCAATCATTATATACTCATCCTGAAATCAAAGAAGTTCCTTCTTGTTCAATTGGATGGTTCTCCGGAAGCAGTCGAGAAAAAGAGCTTTATTTTAAAATGATAAAAAAGAGGATTACAGCAGAAGAATTGTCAGAATTAGCGATATTGTTAAAAGTAGATTTTATTATTCTTGAGATGCCTGTAAGTGAAAATAATATTTTTAATCTTAAATATTTCAATGAAAATGGTTTTAAAATATTAAATAGTTATGGTGAAAATATTCTAATTTCTGTTTTAAAATATTGACCACAATAAAAATAAACTGTATAATTTTGCCGAGTGTGAATATAGTGAACATTTTTTTGATTTTGTTTAATATTTTCACACAAAAATTCATATTTTGGGAGTGTATATGAAGAAAAACTTTTTCTTTTTTGCAATTTTAGTTCTTTTTGGCGCAGCTGACGCTTTTGCTGGTGGTACTACAGATTCTATCAATAACTATGTTACTACTGTTGGTGACATTATGAGTGATAAGATGCAGTATATTGCTATTACTGTTGTTATGATTTTTAGTGGTATTCTTGCGTGGAAAAATGCTTCTGTTGCACCATTAGGATGGGGCGGAGCTGCATCAATTGCAATTGCAGGTTCAAATTCAATCGCAGATGGATTGAAAAACTTAGGTTTATAAAAAATACAAAGGCCAAATTATGAAGGTATTTTTCCCAAAATATTTAAACAGAAACAGATTGTTTTATAAACTAGAATACGATGAGTGGATAGTGTTGGCAGTTTCTTTTTTTGGGATTTTTTACCTTCTTGGCTTTTTTCTAATGATTAATATTATTATATCTCTTGCCGCTTCTTATTTTGGGACAAAAAAGATTTTTAAATATTATACAGATACACATAAAGTTGCTTCGCCAGGATATTTATATCACTTTTTTTATGATTATGGTTTCTCTCAACCAAAAGACTTTGAAGATGACATTGAGTTACCGTATGGGTATGAAACAGAATTTGAAGATTGAAAATTCTAATTATAAAAAAGATGATATATCTTGTAAAAAATTAATAAATAAAGGTTGGTTTTGAAAGAAATAAAAAAAAGTGTAATTTTATTTTTACTCTTTGTGAATTTTTTGTATGCTGGAGATATGTATGATTTTGAAAGCACAAATTCAGAAGAAAAAACTTTATATAGTTCAAAAAAAGAATTATTCAAAGTAAGGGAGGAAATAAAAAAAGCTATTCAAAAATCTGAAAATATTCCTTTCTTTTGGAATAGTTTAGGAAAAACATATTTGTATGGTTTCAATTTTAAAGATGGATTTGTTGCAGCAGAACCAAAAAAGGCTGAGATATATTTTAAAAAAGCTTATGAGCTAGGTGATGTAAATTCATATTATCTTATGATTGTTGCTAGCTTGTCTTCTGGTGAGGTTTCGAAATCTTTATTTCTATTAGATCAAGCTTTAATTGAGCTGTCATCAGAAATTAATGAAAATCCAACATCTTTAAAGCGTTATACGCTTTACGCTCATTTATATATGAGTGTTGTTATAGAAAATAATATGCAAATAAAATATATACATAAAGCAATCGATTATGGGTATATATTAGCAACAAAGTATGAAGACAGGGTTGCTCAAATTGAAATTGCAACTTTGTATCGTATGTTAAATAAAGAAGAAACAGCAAAATATTTTTACAAATTAGCATGTCTTGATAATGATCAAGAGAATAAAAAAGTTGATGCTTTTTGTCGGGAAAATGTTGAAATCGTTTTTAAAAAAAAAACTGCACAAGTTGCAAGATAAAAAATAAATTATTTATGTGATTGGGGAACTATGTCAAAAACTGAAATTGATGATTTTGCAAAATCAATAATAGAAAAAGAAGAAGAAAAAGCTATAAAAAAGAATGGAAAGTATGGTGTTTATGTAGAAAAAATTAACTATATTGCAGATAAATACAAAAGTGCTTTGTTTTTTATATTTTTGCAACTAATGGTTATATTGATACTTGTTTTTGGATACTTTACCGTTAAGGAACATACTGTTGTTGAAGTTGTTTTGCCAAAAGTAATAAAAGATACAGATTATGGAAAATTAAAGATTGGTATAAATTCAAGTAATCCTCTTTATTATCAAGTTTGGGGTAGATATGTTTCAGAAACATTATTCAATTCAAATCCAAAGAATATCAAGAAAAATATTGAAGATGTAAAAAGAATGATTTACCCTGAGGTTTTGGAAAAATATTCAAAACCATTAATAGATTTTAAAGAATTTATTATATTGAATAGCGCTTCTTTAAACTATCAAGAAGTAAAATCATCAATAAAAATTTTGGAAGATAATAGTGCCTTATTTCAGACAGAAGGTGTTTTGGAAACTAAAATTGGTATGTATAAGTCTAAAAAATCATTTTGTAAAACAAGTGTAAAAATGATGACTTCTCATTATATGTTATTTATTACATCTTTTGTTAAAAAATGTAGCCCAATTGAAGATGAGAGAGATGGCAATGTTAAAAAATAAAGATATTCTGAAAAAATTAAAAGATGAAGATTCTTCACAATATATAGATTCAAACGAGGAAGATATATCCAAGGAAACTTTTATTGAAACTTTTAAAAATAATATACAAGGTCTTATTGATAGCATTAATAGATTTATACAAACAAAAAAAGAAGAGATAAAAACAAAAAAAGAAGAAGATGATGATGTAGATTTTACTAGTACGGAGTCTGATAAGCATAATAAAATTTTTAAATACTTAATGAAAAATCTTGCTTTACTTATAGCAATTGCATTTATAATTGTTTTACTTGTCGCATTTTTTAAAGTATTTATTTTTTCTAGGGAAATAACGAAGACAATTGATCGTGTTCAAACAGATGAAAATATTTCAGGTTTTAATTTATCTATTGATCCACAATTTTCTTGGAAAGATAGAATTAATCAAGATATTCAAAAAAATAGAAACGATTTGAACGAATTGAAAGTTAAAATTGAAGATCAATCAAAAAAAATCGATACTAATAACAAAGAACTTAAAGATTTTTTTAAACAAAATTCCAAAGAAACTATTGCAAAGATTCAAAAAAACCTTGATGAAGTACAAAATTCATATTATGTGAAATTAGATAATATCAATAAAAAATTAGATCTAAAAATTAAAGAAGCTCTTAAAGATATTAATACAACTTCGTTTTCTCCTCCAAGTGGGAGTTTTATGCAAATTCCAAAAAGTGTAGCTCCTGTTTCAAAAGCTAGTTTAATCACAAATGAACAACCAGCAGTAGAAAAGAAAATTTTATCTGGAAAAACTTTATCATCAGAAGAACAGAAGAAAGAAGAAGAAAAAATATTAAAAGAAAAAGATAAAAGAATATTTTTAAGTATAAATATTGAGACTGTTGATGCTGATACATCAGGTTTTGATGTTTTTACTGATGATAAAAATGAATCAAACAATACTGTTCCTCCAATCATGCTCAGACAAGGGATGAGTAACGGTGTCTTAATTACTGGTGTTTCAGCACCTACTTTTAAAATGGATGAAAATCCAACACCTGTACTTATGACTTTTAAGGGTTCTTCTATAATTTCTAACTTCTTTGAGCAAGATGTTGAAAATTGTACAGCAACAGGAAGTGTTTTTGGGAACATTATTACAAGAAGAGCAGAAATAAAGGTTAATAAGATTTCATGTACTTTTGAAAAAGATGGACAGACCTATATGGTAAGAACAAATGTTGCAGGATGGGTTTATGATGGTAATGATGGAAGATTTGGAGTTCCTGGTATCTTGGTTGATAGTTCCGGTGCTATTTTAAATGATAGTGTGATTGTTGGAGCTTTACAAGGATTTGGTAAGTTTGTTTCTAGTTCTGCTCAGATTTATGCGCAACAAGGTGCCTCATCTGTAAATCCAAATGGAACACCTATTTATTCTGCCGGTCAAGTTGCTCAAACAAATATGGCAGCAGGTATGGGAGAGCAACTAGCATCAGGATTTGATACGATTACTCAATACTATCAAAAGATAATAGACACCTTATATCCATACATAGATGTCAAAGGTGGTCGAAAAATAACTATTTTATTTGATGGTGGTGAAACAGTTAAACCAATAAAATATACACCTTTATTGGTTAATAAAAATTATGATGATAAGGAACAAGATGATGATATGGAGCTTGAGATAGATGTTGAAAGTTGGTAAAAGAATATTTGTTCTTCTTTTTGTTGTTGTATTTTCAGGATGTTCTTCAAAGAGCTTTGTTTTTGGTGAGAATAAAGGGTTTTGTGAAGATTGTGGATTTCAATATAAAGGTGTTTGTGCAAATCCTATGGATATATACTATAACTCTGATTTAATTATGGAGAAAAAATCTGTTTGTGCAAAGAAAGAAGAGTCTAAACGAAATGGAGTAAGGGAATAAATGTTAAAAAATTATCAAAAGATTATTATGTCTACTGTTTTGAGTGTAGTTTGTTTTTCAGGATGTTCTTCAAAAAATACAGTGTTTCCTGACCCTGATGCAGATATAAAGAAGGAGATAGAAAATAATAGCATAACTTCAGGAAGCAGTAGGATTACATATAAAAAAGTTATGCCATATCAACAAAAAGTTTCACTTCTTGTTGAAAGTAGATCAAATGAAGCAAAAGTTGTTATTGATGCTGGAAAAGTTTTAAAAATTCTCGTAAATTCATATAAAAGAAATGGGACATTAATTGCCTCTCATGACATTTATACTTATGTTAAAAAACCAGGGTTTATTGTTGGACAAAATGTTCCTCAAAGAGCTACTGATGGACTTATAACACCTTTGGGGAAATTACCATTTGACATTAATAAAGATAGCTTAAATATCAATGCTCAAAAAGAGGAGCTCAAAACAGAAGATGTGAAAAATTTTATAAATAACTATCATAAAGAAAAATATGGTTTTGCTTCTAAGGATGATGAAAAAATAGAACAGTATAAAAAGAAAAGAGATACTGCGATACTTAATTATTTAAAAATGAAAAAGGCTGAAAAATGAAAAAAATATTATTAGGTTTTGTTCTTATTGTTAACACAAATATTATATTGGCATCGAATATTGATAAAAATTCAAGTAATGAATTAAGTACTGTTAGTGTAACAATGAGTGATTTAAAGGAGGTTACATTTGCTTTGCTGAATGATCAAAATGCAAGTTCTCTAAAAATAGAAGAGCTCTATCGTATTGACAACAATATAAGTCAAAGAATTAAAAATAGAAATTTAAAAATAGATGCAAGATTTCAGTCGATGGATAATAATATTTCTGAAAAGTTCAAAAATGTTAATTCTAAGATTGATAACAATAGTAAAAAATTTAACAACAATTATATTCTATTGAAGAATACAATTGTGAAAGTTTCAGAAAATAGTAATGAGATCAAAAATATTAAAAATGAACATATTCTATATGAAGATTTTTTTAATAAATATATTGAAGAAAACAAAAAATTATTATTAGATAAAGAGGATTAGCATTGAAAATTTTAGATTTCATTTTTTCTATTTTTAAAACAATACTTCAGAAAATATTTTTGAGTTTTTCAGAAACAATTAATGACATTACTCAAGAAAAAGGTATTACTGAAAAAAACTTGGTTGCTTTTTTAAAGAAAAAAGGAATATCTGATTTTTTAAAATATAGAGATTATATAGAAGAAGAGAAACAAGAGTGTGGTATCTACATCATGAGTGACCACAGAAAAGTAATTATTCTAAAAATAATTCCTCCTGCATATGTTGGTCAAAAAATAGAAGAAACTCTATCCAACTTTTTTTCATCAATAGATGATGGATGTATGGTTCAAATGATGAGTTTTGCTTCTCAAAATATTGAAAAACATTTAAAACTTTATGAAGAATTTCATAGTGGTAATTCAATTAATGTTGACAATCCAAGAACACTTCAAGATATGGTTTCAAAACGGGTAATGGAAATAAGAAAATGGACAAAAACATCTATGGCGAAAGGTGTTGATTTTCGTATTAAAGATTTCCAAAATTTATTAGTTGTTAATTTTCCAGAAGATACAGAAAATAAGTCTATATATAAGTTTTACGATGAAATTAAAGGTTCTTTAGGAGATTTTCATCCAGAAAACTACAATGCAGATAGTCTATTAACTTTACTTTCTGAAATGTTTTATTTTGATAAAGAACCATCTTTCTGGGAATCTATTTATGACTCGAAGATGCAATTAAATCACCAAATTGTTTCTGGTGGTTTAAAAGTTTCAACTGATAAAAGTTTTCAAGGCTTTACAATAAACGGAAAGACAAAATATAAAGTATTAACAACCAAAAGTTTTCCAAATGATTTATCCCTCTTTGAATACAATAATCTCTTCTTTGATAAAATGGGAAATACAACAAAAATACCTATACCAACATCTTTTTTTATTTCACTTAGTTTAATTTATGATGATGTTGACAAAAGAAAAGAAGCGATTCTTGGAAAACTTAACCACGATATAGGTGAGCTCTCAAAATTAAGACCTATCGATTTAAAAAAGCGACCAGATTTAAGAATGAGAATGAAAGAAACTGAAGAAAGCATTGCTCTTTTACGGGAATATAATGAGATACCTATTAAAGGCATGTGGACGCTTACTATTATGGATGAGGATGAGAAAAAATTAAATGAGTATGTTTCTGCTATCAAAAAGAAATTCTCTGATGTTGATTGGAAAATTGTAGAAGAGTCATCAAATAATATCGCTCTTTTATCTTTTTTATATTCTTTACCTGGACAATTGTCTCGTGGTGTAGAAGAAACATCAAAGCGTTTTCGAGTTCTTTTTAAAAGTAATCATGCCTCAATGGCTCCTATTATAGGAGATAATATAGGTGTTGGAGATTATAACTTGTTGACTTTTGGTAGAACTGGACAAATACAAAGATTTGATCCTTTTGCAAAAGGAGCAGCAGAAAATCCAAATATTGTTAAGTTTGGTGGCTCAGGTTCAGGAAAATCTTTCTCTGAAACAGAATTTCATTGGAGTTCTTTAACTGCTGGATATTTAATGCGTGTTATTGATGCAGGTGGAAGTTATGAAACATTTTGTAAGTCTGTTGGTGGTCAATATATTGAATTTGCCGAAGATGTAGAACTCTCTTTGAATTTTTTCACAAAAGCACGAGTTATGATTGATCAAAAAGGAGATACTGTTTTACATCCTGAAGAGATAGCATCAATAACTTCAATTATAGGACTCATGGGTGGTATTAATTTGACTCACGAGTTTAAATCAGGATCAGATGTAACAAATATTACAAAAGTCGGTATTTTTACAGAATCTATTATTATGGCTATCAATATAGCTTTTGCTCGTTCTGGATTTTCTGCAAAGCTAGAAGATGTTCGTGATATTATCATTGAAATTGCAGATGAGCATCATTCCAATGGTAGAAGTATTTCAGATGATTTAAAAAACTTTGCAAGTTCACTTTATAGATTTGCAGATAAAAGAGGGCCTTTTTATAGCTATTTTAATCCACCTAATAATGTTGACTTTTCAAAAGATTATGTTGTAATAGAAACACAATCTCTCTTAAATATAAGCAAAGATTTATTTGTTGTTATTGTTTCCATCTTAACAAATCAAATAAAAAATGAATTCTTTTCCAAAAAACTACTTAGTAAGAGAAAAATATTGACTGTTGATGAAGCAAAACCTATTTTGGATAATGATATCTCTTTGGATCTTTTAATTCAAATATATAGAAAAATTCGTAAATACAACGGTTTAGCAAATACAATAACACAGTCCATTAATGACTTTTTTGAGAATGATAAAGTGAAAGTTTTATACGAGATTGCAGGATGGAGATGGTTGCTTAGACAAAAAGATGGTGTTATCGATACTGCTTACAATAGTGGTAGATTAAGTATCGGTCGATTTGAAAAAAGAATTATGGAATCAATTAAAAATAATGCTCCTAGTTATGGTGAATATTACATTTCTAGTGATTTTATTTCAATGATTTCTAGGTTGAAAATTGATAATCTCTCATATTGGTTATATACTACAGACCCTACAGATAAATCAAGGGTTTCAGTCCTTATGAACGAAAGACACATAAGTGAACTAGATGCTAGACTTGCGTTAAGCTTAGTTTTTGATGGAGAAACACTTGATACTGCTATAAACCTTGCGAAGAAAAGACAATTTTTTCATATGGATCATGCAAAGTTAATACATCTATGTAATAAAGTTGTTGATAGAGTTATTGAAAAAGATTCTTTGATTGAGATTCATGGTATGGACATAGTTGATAAAAATGATTTTAATCAAAAATATTTTCTTGAACTCTTCTCGGAAATATTAAATGATGATGGCATTAGCGCTAGTATGGTTTTTAAGCATAAGAAAGAAATTATTAATATGGATAAGTTTGAAGAAGTTATTTTAAATAAATTACTTCAGCATATATCTAAGCGAAAAGGTGTTTATTCAATAAACCTTTCGGTTGAGTCTTTAACAAATAGAAATATTTTTGACACAATTAAAGAATTTTCATTAAATCATCCAACATTAACTGAAAGAATAATTTTTGAAATACCTTTGGCTAATTTGGATTACGAGGAAAATGATTTTGTAAATAATGTTATCAAAGATATACAAGAATTAGGTTTTAAGATTATAAATGATAATTTAAAGAATGGTGAAAGAATTACTAATATTTTAAAATATAATTTAGATTACATAAAAATATCTCCAGAAGTATATGCTAATGAAGAAGAAAATCATATTTCAGAAATAACAATGGGTGCAATAAAGGCAATTTATGAAAATTATTCTATTAAAGTGATTGCGACAATGATTGAGTCTGAAAAAGATATGGAAATGGTTAAAAATATGGAATATGTTGATCTTGTTCAAGGTTACTATATTTCCAAAAGAAAGAAAGAACTTTAAAGAGAGTCGGAAATGTTTGGATTTAAAAAAATTAAAAAAAATGTAGTTGAGATAAAAGAAGATATTGAAAAAGAGTCCAGGGCTTTAAAAACATTTTATTCTAATCCTATATACTATATTTCAAAGATTCACTGGATAGTTTATCTTTCTCTTGCGTTCTATTTAGCTGGATATTTATTGTTTAACTCTTTCTTTGAGATAGAAGGATTTTTAAAACTTTTTTTAAAAATATCATATGTAATTTCTGGATATTATTTTTTAGTTTGGATTTATAGATATACAAAAGTCCATAGAAACAACAAAGATCAGGTAGAAGAGTAATGCGTTTTTTTTATATTTTATTTTTTATATTTTTTTCAACTGTTTTAAATGCAGATGATTATGAATTTGTTGTTTACACTTGGGGAGATGTTGATAGTGTAAAAAATGCCTTTAATGCAATTGCAGCAATTCTTAATGATGATAGTTTTAGAGAAAATATGGAGTATATAGCAATTTTAGCTTCCGTATTATTATCGGCAAGGCATTTATTAGATGAAGATGCTGGTAAGGCATTTGCTGAGATTGCATATGTGATTGGTGTAATGACATTTGTTTATGATGGTGCAGTAGATGTAAAAATAAATGATAATAGACAAAATATGAATGTCGATACATCATCATATGCAACAGTATCAAATGTGCCTTGGCTACTCGGATTTACTGCGCATTCTAGTTCTTTATTTGTAAAATATATGGTTGAGGAGATTTCGGATGCTGGATCACCTGCATTATCTTCTCAAACATATTCAAATTTGGGATTTTTAGAAAACTTAAATTTTTTAAAAAATCAGCTTTTATTTCCAGATAGGTTAACAAGGGCAGATAAAGATTTTCGATATGTTTCAGATTATTATGATGAATGTATTATGAAATATGCAATTAATATTCCAGATGAAAAATTTGCTATTTTGTCAGATATGAATGAAACACTCCAAACTGCTATTGATCCAGATAACTTAAATATTGCAGATGAAACTTATGATGAAGATCATACATGTAAAGAATATTTTGATGATTACAACATAACAGACGCTTTAGACAATATTGGAGAAAAATTATATGACCATGATTATAATACAACCGGTATAAAAGCTAGTGATACAGATGATGACTTTTTAGAAATCATTGATAATAATGATATTCTTGGAAGTACGAAACAAGTAAATATTAATCTTGTCGGAGCTCGATTATTTGATGAATCCTCTAGGAAAAATGGGATAGGTGTTGCTGGTGTAGATATGGCAAATGCTGTTTCTGTTGAATCATCAAAGCGTATGCTTCTTCAAAATGGCTCTGGACAATTTGCATGGATGGCAGATATGTTGCCAAAGTCTATGCACCTTTTAACTATTATTATTCTATTTGCATATGTTCCTATGGGAATAGTCGTGGCATTTTTGGGTATGAAAAAAGGTTTACCTGTTTTAATGAACTTTGTTTTTGGATATATTGCATTTCAGTCGATACACATATCTTTTGCGATTGTTCAAAATGTATTAAATGGCTATATGGTGACTGAAGCAACAAGTAAGTTGTATGCCCTTGGTGGAAGCGTTGCATCTGCAAAGCATATTCCAGCTTATGTTCAATATCTTAGCGATATGACAGGTTTGGCTGGCCTGCTTGGAGTAGCTTCTATTCCATTAGTTATTGGTATTATGTATAAGGGTGAAGTTGCTGCTGCTAGTGGTATTGCAACAAGTGTTGGTGGTGCTTTTAAAAGTAGTGGTATCGATGGTGCCCAAAATGCTCTCACTGAATACAATTCTACGAACCAAGCAGAAAAAACCAATTTAAACAATATGAGCAATGAGGAATTGGCTCAGAAAAGATTGAGGGATATGGGATTTGAACCAGCTCCTTCTGGTTCAGCAATGATGCATATGGCTGAAATAGAAGCTGGTATGGAAAAAGCAAATAAAGCTGTTGCTTCTTATGATGCCATGACGAGTAATGGTGGTTATCAAGCTTTGAATGCTGGTGCTAATATTCGTGCTCAACAAGATGAAAGCAATAAACTTGGAGCGGGTAGAGTTGTTGTTGATGGTGGTGAGCTTCATGCTGTTCAGTTGGCTAAAATTGCTGGTGATGCAGAAGGTGCAAGGTCCATGAGTAGTGTTTTATCAGAAGGTGCATTATTAGAGCAAGAGAACTTTAAACATCCATCAGATGGATTACAGCAATCTACAAAACTTGCTAGAGCAGCTGGTGTTGTTGATGGAACTAAAAAAGCAGCAGGAATGATAGGGCAAGGTGAACAGGCACTTAAATCTGGTATGGCTAGTGAGAATGGGTTATCTGCTTTAATTGGCAAGGAAAACATTGAATCTGATATAGATAAAACACAAGATGAAATTAAAAAATTAAAATCAAAACTTGCAGATGATCCAGATTTACAAAAAGTCAATTATGATCCAACAGATCCCGACAATAAAAAGAAAATGGAAGAGAACGCTAAAAAAAGAAAGCCTATTCTTGATGAAATAGCAAAAAAAGAGGAAGCATTAAGGGATCTTCAAAATCAACATGAACAACTTCAATCACTAAGAGATTTTGCAACAGATAGTTCAACAAAATCTGCTGCTGATGTTGCAGCAAGTATAAAATCTGGTTCAGAATTAAATAGAGGTGAAAAAAATAAAGAGAATTTTATAAAAGCTGCTGAATTAAAAGCTGTCCAAGATACAAACACTGCAATTGAAACAGGTGCAACTGGTGTTGAAGATGATTTTAGAGATGTTGCTATTGATAATGCAAAAATTGCAGCTAAGAAAATTTCCGATGTTAATAAGAGAAGAAATCAGCTTAAAAACGCTAAGCGAGATAAAGAAGGTTTCTTGCTTGATGAAGATGGAAATCGTATTCTTGACGAACATGGTAAAGGCATAAAGGCTGAAAAATGGGATGCAGATAAAATTGCTGAAGGACAAGCAATTCAAGAAGTTCAAGGGGAAATTAAAACACAAGGTGTTTTCAATGCCCTTTCTAAAGAAAACAATACAAGAAAAACTGGTGATGATTCATCATCATTTTTAAGAGCTGCAATGGGTAGTGAATTTTCTGGTCGTAAAGAGGAAAATGATTTACTTGGTATTGGTAAAAAATGGGAATCTATGACAGGTTCGAATAAAGATATAAAATTAATGGCAAAAGAACAAGACAATGCTGCTGTTTCTGCGATTGGTGGTATTGAATCTGCTCATAAAATGATTGAAAGGGCTCACGGTGTCGATGGAGCAATTGATGCTGGCAATGTTCTTGCAGATGAAAAAGCGATTAGTTCGCTTGCACATAAAGACAATCTAGTTAAAAAATATGGACACTCTTTAAATAAAAAAGATACCAAAACAGGTAAAAAACTTTATGATGAAGCACAGGAAGATTTGGAAAGTGCTGAGAATGAATTAGCATCAACACCAAATGATGGTTCATTGGAAAACAAAAGAAAAAGAGAAGTTCTAGAGAATCGTATAAAAAGTGCAAAAGATATCATGAAAACCATTGGGAAAGACGGAGAAGGAATGAGTCTTTCTGATGTTTCTAGTTTAGTAGATGCATCAAAATTAGATTCTGTGTCTGGACAAGCTGTAGGTATTGCAATGAATAAAAATGCAGGTGTTGATTATGCTAAAAATGCCGCTTTCTCTGAAATGAGCAAACAGCAATCAACAGCTGAAAGTATAAAAACATTTGGAAGTATTGAACAAGCTGTTGATGCTGATGTTATTTCTGCAAAAGAAAAAGCAAAAACAGCTAAAAAACATGTTGAAAATATGCAAGAAGAATATGGTGCTTCGCTAGATAATGAAAGTCTTACTGAATCTAATAAAAATAATAAAAAAATAAAAGAAGCACAAGATAAAGTTGATAAAACGAAAGATAATCTTTCTAAGATGAAAGAATTAGGTATTAATGATCAACAATATATCGCTGAAGAAGAAAGACTTAAAAAATCCAAAGAAGACCTTGAAAAAGTTAAATCTTCTGTTAAAGGAAAAACATTTGAAGATATTACAGGAAGTATTGATAAATCAAAAATTCAGTCAGCAGTTGGTCAAGCTAGAGGAATTGATAAAAATATAGAAAAAGGTGTTGATTATGCTAAAAATGCCGCTTTCTCTGAAATGAGTAAGCAACAATCAACACAAAAGAAAATTGATACGCAAGGTGGTGTTGAGCAAGCAGTAGCAACTGATGTAGCTGAAGCTGGTCTTAAAGCAAATAAACAGCAACAGTCTGTAAAAAGAGAATTACAAGAACAAATTGCTGATACATTACTAAAAAGCAATAAAGATATGACTCAAAAAGAGTCTCATGAGCTGGCTGGAAAAACTGCTGAAGCTATTATCCGTGGTGGAAAAGTTATGAATGAGCAGCTTTCTAATATTTTAGGAAAAGGTGTTAAAGTTGATGGCTTGAAAGAAAATGCTAGAGTTTCTGATATTGAAAAACTTGCAAGTTCTAATGCTGGTAATTTAGCAGGGACTATGAGTGCTGCAAAAACTGCTACTGATTTAAAAACAACTGGTCTTTATAACAATTCAGACGATTATGTGCAATCTCAAGTAACAGGCGCATTATCTAAAGAAGTAAAAGCAAAAGCAAAATATGATTTTTCCCGATCACCGAAAAGGATAGAAGAACAATTCAGTGAAGAGTTTGCTCAAGCCAAGAATGCCAACATCGGAAATGAATATATTCAAGATTCTTTAGCATATGGATTGCTGAAAAAGGATAAGAATGGAAAACTACACTTAGCCCAAGGTGAGGAATATGTTAAAGCAAGGGCTCTTGCTGCCGCTGGTTCTATGGATAGAGATGATAGTTTTGTTATGGGTGGAAAACGATTTAATACTTCTACTAATGTGGTTACAGGTGAATCAATAACAAATATCGATGGTTTAAGAAAAATAAATATGGGAAATTCCACGAATATGCATTTAGCCGATCCTAACAATGCAAATGAAGCGCTTGTTACTGAAAGTGCGGATTTGTCAATGAATCCGAAAAAACTTATCTCTACTCTAGCTGGAAAAACTTATGGTGGCACTATAGATTATTTAACAAGTAGAGGTGTTGCTAAAGATGAAGCAGAAGAATTTGCGAGTAGTCTTAAATATGATGAAAATGGAAAAGTCATTAGTGGAGGTACTTCAACACCTGCGATAGCTGCTGCTGTTGTAACAACAGGTCTTTTAACAGCAGGTGTTACTGAAGCTATACAAAGAACATTAAATTTTGGCAAGAAAGAGCCAGTAGTCGATAAAGAGGGTAAACCAGTCTATGAAACAGAAGTTAAACAAGCCCAAGAAGTAAAAGCTAAGCCTATGGTTGATAAAGATGGCAAACCTATGGTTGATGCAGATGGTAAACCAATGTATGAAGCAGAGATTGTACCAAAAGTTGATAAGGAAGGAAAACCTGTATATGATGTTAAAACCAAGCCTAAGATGCGATCGTACCGTGGCACACCTGCAAAAGCTTTAGATAAGGCTTGGAATGGAGTTAAAAGTGGAGCTAAAAATGTTTCAGACTTAGCGCTTGAAAGTATGAGTGCGAAAAGACTCGATGACTCCAGCAATAGCACCACCGATAGCACCGACAATAGCGGCAAAGAGAACACCCCAAATGAAAATCATGAGAATAGAAGCCAAAATAAATCCTTTGATGAAAAATTTGATAAAAGCAGTATATCGAAAAATGAAAAAAGTGGCAATATCTTTTCTGAAGCTTTTGATTACATTAAAGATTCTAAAGTTGGAAAATTTGTTAATGCAGCTTTTAGTAATTCTCATAATAAAAAACTTGGAATGGCTGGAAGTCTTGTAGGTCTTTATTCTGCCTCCCAAGTTCTCTCTACTGATGCTGAAGCACAAAGTGTCCCAGAAGGAGTAAAAAAATCTTTTAATGAAATGTTAAATAGAGATGGCATAGGAGATACTCACACTATTAAATCTATGAGTGATTTTAAAGATATTCAAGATGCTGCAAATAATGCAAAATCTTTTGATAATGATACCACTTCACCTAGTGTTTCTAATGATGAAATGGGTATTGTTAATCAAGCTACATTAGGGCTAAATGCTCTTCAAGCTGGTCTTGGTGAGTCTCAAAATAACTACCTCACTTTGTGTGAGGTATATTTTATTGCCCTATGTAAAGTAGGAAGAGGAGTCTCGTCTCAAAATAACTACCTCACTTTGTGTGAGGTATATCTTTTTATACTCTTTGTATTGACGATTGTGATATTAATTAGTCTCAAAATAACTACCTCACTTTGTGTGAGGTATATATGATGATTTCTGTATATATAGAAAACCACATCAAACGTCTCAAAATAACTACCTCACTTTGTGTGAGGTATATTATAGAGAAGAGGATGGTGAAATATACGAAGAGGTATGTCTCAAAATAACTACCTCACTTTGTGTGAGGTATATAAATATATTAAGAAAAATCAAGTTTCTAAATATGTTAGTCTCAAAATAACTACCTCACTTTGTGTGAGGTATATCTATCAGCGCCGTCAAAGAAGATCTCCTCTCAAAATAACTACCTCACTTTGTGTGAGGTATATATAGGTAGTACTGGTACACCAGTACTACCTAACGAAAAAGGTCTCAAAATAACTACCTCACTTTGTGTGAGGTATATGGTCCTAGAGGACCTAAAATCCCGTTTTAA